>ENA-OOZG01000007-OOZG01000007.1-human-gut-metagenome-genome-assembly--contig:-NODE-7-length-219163-cov-3.361087_pt1 | contig 219163 bp, 199 predicted proteins | sample MGYA00241706_ERZ501384 | MGnify/ENA primary metagenome ERZ501384 (study PRJEB25962, sample SAMEA2042742) | human gut metagenome | biome: human gut; feature: human-associated habitat; material: faeces...
AATTTTAACTTCTTAAGCTGAAATTGTTATTTTATTTGATGCCCAGCATTTGTCATATGTTGATGTTATGATGTAATCGCCAGGCATTAATCTGATGTTTAATCTAGCTACACCGTTTGCGTCGGTTGTTTTATGATAGAAGACACCGTTTACATTAAATGTTATGTTTACACCTGCTACTGCTTTACCTTGACCGTCAACAAGTGTTGCGTTAAATGAACTGCCGTCAAGATATTTCATGGAGAGATCCTCAGCAATGATTCTTGGTAAAACAGTTACTTCATTAGCTCTTTGTTCACCAGTTACTGGATTGTAAGCAGTTATGATATATAATTTAGGGTCTAGTCTAATATTTAAACTAGCCATACCGTTTTCATCAGTTACGCGAGTGTAGAACACACCATTAATGTTAAATTTAACAGTAGTATTTGCCAATGCATTTCCATCACTGTCTAAGAATTTAGCCACATATTTTGTTCCATTAAGGAAGTATAATGTAGTGTCATTTCCTAAAATTGTGCTTTTAACAGTTACTGTTGCATTAGCTGTTGATTTGTCATGGTCTTTTGTTCCGTTAAATACTGCACTTACTTTGTATTCATTAGGAACTAATCCGATACCCATTGAAGCCATACCGTTTTCATCAGTGATTTTAGCATAAACTTTGCCATTTATTGTGAAGTAAACAGTTGCATTAGCTATTGGATTTCCAATTGCATCAACAAGTTTAGCTGTGAGTTTTTGAGAACCTTTGAAGTATTTGACAACATCATTCATTATTAATGTAGTTATTGTGTTTTTATTAACTGTTATAGTTCCGTTAACAATCATGGAATCGTATTTGTTGTCTCCAGTGTAGAATGTTACTACTTTGTAGGTTCCTTCATCTAAATCTGGGATAATAACTTTAGCAATGCCTTTAATAACTGTTCCTTTGTAATCTGTTCCGTTTATTGTTACAATTACGCTTCCGGTTCCGTCTTCAGGAATAGTAACAGTTATTGTAGCATTTTCACCTTTAACAATATCTGCAATATCAACAGTCATATTATAATCAGACACTTTGGAAACAGTAAAAGCAGTAGAGTTTTTAATAGGTGCATAAATGTCATCACCATTATAGAATACATCTACACTGTAAGTACCATTAGCCAAATCAGAGATGGTTACATTAGCCATTCCATATTTAGTCATAACAGTGTAATTTTTACCATTGACACTTATAATTACCTCACCAGTTGCATCTTCAGGCAATGCAACACTAATTACAGCATTTTCACCAACTTTAATATTATCAACAGCAATATCAATTGTAGAAGCTAATTTAGTTACATTGAATTTAGCACTATCTTCACTAGCTAAATATTTGTCATCACCATTAAATTTAGCAACAACATCATAAGAACCACTAGCCAAACCAGATAAAGTTAAAGATCCTTTACCATCAACAACAGCAACATTATAAATTGCATCACCAACAGTAACACTAACTACTCCAGAAGTTATTTCAGGAACAGCAATACTAATAACAGCATCTTCACCAACTTTAATATCACTAACATTGACAGTAGTTGTAGAAGCTAATTTAGCTACATTGAATGTTGTTGAATTGTATGAAGTTTTATAGTATTTATCACCATTATAGTAAGCAAATACAGGATAATCACCAGTAGTTAAATCAGCTATTTTTAAAGTAGCTACACTATCTGTAATATCTACAACATAGGTTTTACCATTTACAAAGAATGTAACAGTTCCTGTTGCACCATTAGTAACAGTTGCAGTAATTACTGCTTCTTCACCGCATTTAATGTCTTTAGCTTCAACAGCAATTGAAGAATCAATTAAATCAATAGTGAATTTAGTGGAATTATAACTTTCAGTTACAATGGAATTTCCATTATATTTAGCTTCAATATAATATACTCCAGCAGGCAAATCACTTAAAGTTAATTTAGCAGAACCATTAACAATAGCTACATCATATTTGTCACCGTCTACAACAACAGCAATGTTTCCAGTAGCTTTTTTATCAATAGTCACATCAATTAAAATTTTTCCAGGTTCTTCAGAAGTAATGTTGAATATTAAATCAGAACTTCTAGGATAGTTGTTTTCAACTACATTGTTTTTACCTGCTTTAATTTCAACAGCAGCATCTCCACCCAGATTACGAGTAATCAATAAGTTGCCAGTTACATTAGATCCGTCTACATTAATAAATGAAACTGCATAATGGCCGTCAACGTATATTCTGTTGTCACGTATATCAAATGAACGGTCTCCGTACATGTATTGAGCATAACTGATACCATACATATAATTTTCAGGACTATAATCGCCCACGTTGTAAGTGTAGATTGTGTTGTTGTATATTTTTGCATTACCGTTTTGCACTTCAATACCTGAAACTAAAGCCCAGCTACCACTAGCAGAAGCTAAACCTGTTACATTAATTAAGTTATTTGCAATGTAAAGTTCAGATGTTCCGCCAGTCATACTTGCAAAGTAAATACCTAAGTTTGGACCGTTACTTATACTTGTAATGTTGTTTCCAATCATAGATACTTCACATTCTACACCTTGTATTGCATATGCAGTACCTGCAGCATCTTTACCCCCAGCAGTAGACATTTTAAAGTCATTATTGGAAATCATTAAGTTTTTATTGTATCCAATGTTAATTCCATAGAGGTAATTGCTTGTACCAGCAGGAATAACTGTATCAATCATTGAGAAATTATTTCCGTCAATTACACAGTCATTAGATCCAACAATAAACATACATTGTAAAGTAGGGAAGCTAGCACTTCCATCATTTGCAGTAGTGTTTACATTGTTTTTGGAAAATGTTACATTATTACATTCCCTCATCCTAATTGGATTTACAGTGTTTACACCCATCATGAAGTATTTCATATCATAATTAGATGCAAATAGGTAAGGTAAAACAGCAGTAATATTATTTCCATTAATGAATGAATTAGAAACACCATCTATATTAATAGCGCATGCAGTTAAGGAATCATCTTTAGGACATGATTCAAAGAAAATATTGCTGTTAACAACATTTAAGTTTGAAACACCATTTGCATTAATTGCAACAGTATCTACACTTTCTTTAATAATATAGCTAATGTTCATATTAGAAACATTTACATTATTTCCAGCTACCAATATGAGAGCTCCACCATTATCAGCACATGAAACATTAGAGATTAAAGTTAATCCGTTTAATACTACATTATCTGAAAGCACAGCAAATGCTATGTTTCTTAATACTGCATTATCGCTGGTTATTTTAAGAGGAGTTGTAATAGAAATAATATTTACAATATCTGAGAATTCTCCTTTAAATATTAATTCATCGAAAGGAACTTCTTCTCTTAATAATCCGTCTTCATCAAAGTAGATAAAGAATGTTTCATTAGTTACAACATTTCCGTAAACTGAAACATCAGAAGTAGCATTAATTAAAGTGTATGTTTCATCACCATAAGTTACAGCAATATCATATTTACCTGCAGTCAAATCAGAAATAGTTACATTAGCTTTTGAATCAGTAAATGAAAGAACATATTCTTTATTATTGATTTTAAGCATGAATTTTTCAGTTAAATTAGATAATGAATCAACAGTCACATCAATTATTACATCACTGCCTTCAAATACATCTTTTGCAGTAATTGTAACATTGACAATTCCTCCAGGGAGGTTGTCTTTTACAATGTTTGTTTCAACAGTAGAATTAACTGCATTATCACCTAATTTATCTCCAGCAATTAAATAGTTATTGGTAATTACATTATCTCCACCAGTTGCAAGAATTGCCGCATCACCAGTAGCAAGTACAATATTATTATATTTAATTGTGTTTTTAGCACTTTGAACAGTAAGCATACCGCCAAATGTGGAGTTAATTAATGTAGTGTTAGTTGCACTGGATTTAATAGTTCCAACACCGCTAATTGATACATTTTCAATAACTGCATTTTTACCGTTTACAGATAAAGAAGCAGCAGTTACATTAGCTACTTTAGCTCCTGCCTGAACTGTTAAAGTTGCAGTTGCACTGCTGTTAGATACAACAGAATTAGAACTGACAGATATAGCTTTTGCAGTGTTATTATAAGCAACTGAACCTGATCCGATAGTTAAAGTACCTGAAACAGTGTTGTTGTAAGCAATAGAATTAGCTGCAACACTCATACTAGCTCCTCCAATTAAAACATTGTCACAGTAAGTGTTGTTGTTAGGAGCAGCACCCCATGCAGGAACAATACCATTACCTGCATAATTAATTACATTTCCGGCAATTAAATTATTATTACCGTTAATTCCAATACCGTAACAAATTCCCGCAGCAGGACTTGGGCCTGTTATTTTATTATTGATGATTTTATTGTAATCGTTACTTAAATCACAGCCTGCATCATTAAAGGTATTCAAGTAAAGTAAATTACCTACATTACCTTCACCGACAATAGTGTTATTTTCAACAGTACAATTTTGAACGTGAGTTAAAACAATACTGCTTGACCCACCATTATTGCTGGTGTAAATGTAGCTGTTCTTAAGAGTTACATTAGTAGATCCGTGACGTATAGCAGTAGTTCCAACACCAGAACCCACTCTTTTATTTTCAACAATTACACTAATATTATTTAAAACTACATTATGAGCATCATAAATCCAAACCTGAGTGTTATGGAATATAATACCAGACACATTGGATCCGGAACCTCCATTATTGATTGTAAAGCATGAACCTGGATTTTCTCCAAGTAAACTACCCGCAGTAGTGTTTAAATCAATAAATGCATCACCAGTAGTTGAAATCATATTAATTGGTTTATTAATAGCTAAATCAAATTTAACATCATCATGACTATAGAATTTACCTCTGAAGTCTAAAGTTGCACCTTCAGGAACATAATCTGCTAAAGTACCGTTAATAAAGTAATCAAAGAATGTTTCATTAGTTACAATACCATCAAATACTTTAAATGTTGTGCTGTTGGTTGAAGATTTAAATTTGCCATCACCATCATAATCCACTTTAACAGTATTTTCACCAGCAGGCAAATCAGATACTTTTAAAGTAGCTTTACCATCAGTTAAATTAACAGTGTAAGTTTTACCACCAACCATGATGTTTGCAGTACCAGTTGCAGCAGAATTAAGAGTTATGCCAATAACTGCTTCTTTACCAATCCATGCATTATTTACATCAATTATAATATCGGTAGACATAGGATAATTATTTTTAACTACATTATTAGTTCCTGATTTAAATATTGCTGCATCATCACCGTTTAACTCATGTGCATACAATGTGTTTCCAATTATTTGTGAATCTTTAGCAGATTTAATTAATACTGCATATTTTCCTTCAGAATAAATGGTATTATTCTGAATATCAAATTGGTGGCTTCCGCTGGTTGATTGTACATAAGTAATTCCTGCAATATTATTGTCATCATTATATTCGTTTACATTTTGAACATAGATAGTGTTATTATATGCTTTAGCTACAGTATCCTGGAATTCCATACCTGAAACCAAAGCAAATTCGGCAGTTCCAGCAAAACCAGTTACATTAATCCAATTATTCTCAACAGTAATTTCAGTAGTACCATAATAATTTTGTGAGTACACTCCTAAATTAGGACCGTTAGATACTGTGGTTAAATTATTTCCTTTAACTACAAAATTATTATAAGGACCTGTAACCTGTACAGCATAAGCAGCGCCGGCACCCTCTTTACCACCAGTAGTATTAAGTAATACACGATTATCTTCAACAATTACACTGTTGGATTCATAAAAATCAAGTGCATAAATATAACTTGAAGTTCCTTTCGGAGTTATTAAATCAGTATGAGAAATAGTATTGTTTTTAATTAATAAATTATTAGCAGTATGAGCAATAAATGCATCGAAAGTAGGGAAATTAGCATTATTTCCTTTAGTCCAAGCAGAATTATCCACTATATTATTAATAATTTTAACATTTTCTGATTTTTCCACACCAATTGCAAATACCAAATCAGTGTCAATACTTCCCCAATGGCTGTAATCAACATCCACTAACGGACATGAAGTAGTAATTATGTTTGAATCAACAACAGCATTGTTACTTTTTGCTATTTTTATACCCTGAGCAAATACTTTACCGTCAACATTGTTTCCAGTAAAAGTAATTGTACTGTTTACTAATTTAAAGTTATCTGCACCACTAGCATAAACTGCAATTGCATTATTAGAACCATCAGCAGCATTATAATCAATAGTAATATTATTTACTGTGACATCACTACCGATAGCATATATAAGAGCACCATCAGTATCAGCAACATAATTGGTAGCATTTAAAGTTAAATTATTTAAAGTAGTTCCTTGTTCACACATTATTGCAATATTTCTTAATACTGCATTATCACCATTAATAACAATAGCTCTTGGAACATAAACAACATTTACACCAAGATTAGAGAATTCACCTTTGAAGATTAAAGTATCAAAAGTAATATCTCCCAATAACATTCCGTCATCACCAAAGTAATCAAAGAATGTTTCATTAGTTACAATATTGGTTAATTCTTTAGTGGTAACTGGAACGGTTAAAGTTTGACTGCCTGATTTAACAGTAATTTGATCATTACCTTTTACAGTGTAAGTTACACTAGCTACCCCATTATCAGTAGCTGCAACATCACTGGATAAAGTTCCATTAACAGCTTCAAAATTAACATTAATAGATGGAATAGATTTAGCTAATTCTTTAATTACGCCATTTGCATTATAATGATTGAAGTTAACTGTTAATGTTTTTTCATTTCCAACTATGACCTTTTCAATACTTGTTGGATCAACACTCATGACAACCCAGTTAGAAACATCAACATCATCACATGGTTCATCATCATAATCTAAACCAGCACCAACTAAAGTTGAAGGATTGCTGTTAGTTCCCCACCAGTTGTATTGGGCATTAGCACTTGGTTCACGGCCTTCATTGTAAATTAATTTATTAGTTCCTTTTCCAAGTAATGCAGAGTAATGTAGAGTTAAGATACCTGAATTGTAAATATCATCACCATGATAACCAGTATTTCCATTGGAAGCTGCATTAGCATCAAAAATGGAAGTTTCAATATTTAAGGTACCTTTATTATAAATAGCTCCACCATCTTTATTAGCTTTGTTTCCAATGAATTTGGAATCTTTAATGGTTGCAGTACTTGAATCAGATTCAATGTGAATTGCTCCACCATTTCCTACAGTAACTACATTATTTTCAAATGTTGCATTATTAACATTTAAAGTTCCTTTATTCATCCAAATACCAGCTAATCTAGCAGCATTATCAGATATTGTAGAATTAATCACATTTACAATACCGCCATCAACATATAAAAATGCAAAATTACTTCCTTGAGTAACTTGATTATTAGAAATAGTTGTATTAATAATATCAAGATTACCTGAGTTAAATATTAATCCATAACCGTCATTTTCATAAATATTTGAATTAACAATAGTCATTATACCAGTATTGTATATTGAACTTACAGTAGATGTATATCCTGATTTTTGAGTGTTTTTGTAAATGCTTACATTATTTAAGTTTACAGTTCCTTTACTTTGCATAACTCCACCGTAATTATCTAATGCATTAATAAATGCAACATTAGTGAAGTTAACAATTGTATTCTCATTTATATTCATGATTTTAGAAGCATTACCATCAATGATAACTTTTCCTGAACCAATCATTGCAAATGATTTAGCTATTGTTAAAGAATTAGCAATATAAGTACCCTCACCTACATGAATAGTGTAACCTTCAGCAACTAATTCAATTGCTTTTGCAATAGTAGCTACAGGACTATCCTGACTACCATCATTTGCATCACTACCAGTAGATGATACCCAAACATCAGTTACTGGAAGTTTTGCAACAACTCCAATAGTTAAAGTTTGACTACCTGATTTAACAGCAATCTGATCATTGCCATTTACAGTGTATGAAACAGCAGCAACACCATTAACAGTAGAAACAAGATTACTTGCTAAAGTACCATTAACAGCACTAAATTCTACATCAATAGCAGGAAGAGGTTTTGACAAGTCATTTATAGTATCAAAACTTGAATATTTGTTGAAATTAACAGATATTGTTTTTACATCACCTATTTCAGCATCTGTTACAGTAGTTGGATCTGCACTCATGATTACCCAATTGTTTAATGTTACTGTTGAAGGCACTAAATTCTTAGGAGAATTAGTTCCCCACCAGTTGTAATTAACTGTAGCCACACCAGATGCAGATTCAGCATTAGATATTGCATAGTCTCCTTCAGCAACATTATCTAATAAAACTGAATATGAAATGGTTGAATTACTGCCACCATTTAAGTATAATGCAGCACCTAATTTAGCCTGATTGTTTTTGAAAACAGAATCTGTAACACTGACATTACCGTTTAATGAAGTGTATATTGCTCCTCCCTGACCACCAGTGAATTTTCCAGGATTAGCTTTGTTATTAATAAACATAGATTCTTTTATAATACATTCTCCACCAGAAACAAATAATGCTCCTCCCTGACCAGTATTTGCACTATTACTTTCAAATGTAGAATTAATTATATTAACAATACCTATAGTTGCATCAGATGATTTAGTTGCATAAATAGCTCCACCATATTTAACAGCATTATTTCTAAATACAGTATTGGAGATAGTTGCATTTGCTGAAGTTGTATAAACTATACCATAAGAATTAGAAAATGAAGTCATATCATTATTATAAAACTCAGAATTATCAATAACTAATAATGTATCATTTTGATTGTTTACAACACCTTTGCCTGCAGAATTTTGATAAAATTTAGAATTATTAATATTTAATTTATTTTTATTAGTAATTATAGTTCCAGAATTACCAGTGGCCTTATTTGAATAAAAGTTAGAGTTAGAAATGGTTAACTTACCTTCATTTGAAATAGCACCTACAAGAGCATCATTACCATTTGTGAAAGACAAATTAGTTAAAACAACAGTTGCATCAGCAGTTACTTCCATAATTTTTGAAGCATTACCATCAATTACTGTATTAGCACTACCTTCTAAAGTTAAACTTTTAGAAATGCTTAAAGTTTTATCATTTACATAATTACCATCAGCAATATGAATAGTATAACCATCTCCAGCAAGTTCAATAGCTTTTGCAATAGTAGCTACAGGATTAGCTTGACTACCATCATTATCATCACTACCTGTAGTTGCTACCCAAATATCAGCTGCTGCTTGTTTTGCAACAACATCAATAGTTAAACTTTGACTACCTGATTTAGCAGTGATTTTATCATTAGTTGTAGTAGTGTATGTTACAGTAGCTATACCATCTACACTAGCTACATTATTTTTACTTAAAGTACCACTAACAGCACTAAAGTCAACATTAATTCCAGAAATAGATTGAGCTAAATCTTGAATACTACCAGAAGCATCAGTGTAATGATTGAAGTTAACACTTACATCAATAGCTTTACCACTTTCAGCATTAATAGTAGTTTCAGGAGTACTCATAACTGCCCATTTATTTACATTGTCACCAGTGTAAGTATTAGTTCCCCACCAGTTGTAATCTAAATTAACAGTTGGAGTAATTCCAGATGCAATATTTAAATTTTTACTGAATCCATTATTCATAATAGAAGAATAAGTTAAATTAACTATGGAATTTTTAAAAATATAAGCTAATGCACTAGTATCTGCATTACCAAAAGTATTGTTTTCAATTATACAGTTAGTCATATTTAATGCAGTTACAAAATTAGAATTACCCAAATATAACAAATATTGACCATTAATTCCACTTTCTGTTTTTCCAATTACATTATTGGAAATTACAGTATTGGAAATAGTTAAAGTACCCTTATTTTCTATAAGAGACATCATAGGTCCACTAGCTCCAGTTATACGAGAATTAGTTAAAGTTACAGTTGCAACACCATATACATAAAACACATTTCTTAAATGTACCGCAGCACCAGTTACAGAATCAGATAATTTAGGATTAATAATAGACAAATTATCAAAATTATATTCACCAGTGCCTGAAATATAAACAATAGATCCCCTAGTTACTCCACAGGTCACATCTTTTATTGTAGAATTAATAATATCTGCAACACCTGTTGTGTATAACTGCATTGCACCATATTTAGCACTAATATCTGTAAAAGTACAATTAATTACTTTAAGATTTCCATTACCTCCTACTTTTAAACCGCATGAAGTACCGGCAGTAGATGAAACCCCTGTGAAAACAAGATTAGTGAATTCTAAATTATATCCGTCATTTTCACATGCAAATACATTTGCACCATTACTATTTAATATAACCTTACCTTCACCAACAAAGGATAAAGATTTAGTAAGACTTATTTTTCCCTGATTATAAGTTCCTTCTTTAATATGAATAGTAGATCCACTTTGAGCTAAGTCTACAGCTTTGCTGACACTAGCTACAGGACTAGCTTGACTACCATCATTATCATCACTACCAGTAGTTGCTACCCACACCTCACCAGATGGAGAATCGCCAACTACCTGAGAATCCTCTGAACTTATCTGATTAGCAAATACAACATCATCGACAGATATGTCTTCACTAATACCAATTGCATCAGATGAATTCATAACTATCTCATTACTATCTGCTGCACTTACACAAGATATTGAAAATGCCACAATAGCTATGAGACAGATTAATAAAATTTTCTTATCCATGAGTATCCTCCTTTTTATTTTATTTTGAAAATTTTAAGTTTTTGAAAGTTTTTATATTATCAAACATCACCAACAAATCATTATAACCCCCATAATAAGTTAAACTAGCTTTAAACCAGCAAAACACATATCTATAAATTCAAAATAAATTTATCAAAACTAAAAAAATTTTGAATATAATTTATATTTATATTATAAGGATATATTTAAGATTTATCAAATAATTTTGAAAAGTAAAAAATAAGTTACATCAGAATTTAAAAAAAAGAAGAAAAAAGATTAATCAATGGAATCAAAGGCTTTTTCAATAGCTTCTTTTTGATTCATTGCCCTGCAAGCCTCTTCAACTCTATCAACATCTGCTTTTGTTTCAGGATATTTGGGAACTGCATGACATCCCCCATCATCCAATTTAGAAATTTCAAAAGTTCCGATATCTTCAGCTATTCTGGTAATTTCCAATTTGTCCAAACCTATCAAAGGGCTTAAAATCGGCATGTCAACACCATGACGGGTAGCCAATATATTAGACAATGTCTGTGAAGCTACCTGACCTACACTGCTTCCGTCTACAATAGCTGATGCTCCATATTTATGTGCTAATTTTTCAGCTATTTTATACATCCCTGACTTGCATAAAACACAGGTCATTTTTTCCGGAGCACAGTCTTTAGCCTGCTGCAAATACTCCCCATATTTTACAACTTTTTTTGTAATAGGAACTCCTTTTGCATAACTTTGAAGCTGATCAATTATTTTATCAAAGTTTTCATGAACTTTAGGTCCTGTAAATGGAGCATTATCACAATGAAGTGCTATAACCTCGCATCCTCTTTTCATCATAAGATAAGCTGCCACCGGAGAATCAATACCGCTGGACACCAAAACAACAACCTTTCCCTGAGTTCCCAGTGGAAGGCCTCCCGGCCCTTCAATTTTTTCATGATAAATAAAAGCTTCATCATCTCTTATTTCAACATAAATTTTAAGTTCAGGGTTTGTTAAATCAACAGGACATCCTACTTTTTTAACAACTACAGAACCGCAGAATGCAGCCATTTCCTGAGATGTGAAATCATGGTTTCCCACTCTTCTGCATTTTATGGCAAATCTTGTATCTTTGCCTATGAATCCGTCATCAACAAGATTATCTACATATTCACCTAATGTTTTTTCAATATCTTCATAGTTTCCATATGTTGAAACCGCCGGAGAGTAAGATACAACACCAAATACCTTATTTAAATTTTCCAAACACTCGCCATAGTTTTTTGGAAAGATATATATTCTTCCCTGGTTTCTGTCAACTTCACAGTCAATAGCTGCTTTAATATTTTTAACCAATTTGCGCTCAAAACGTGCTCTTACTTTTGAGCTTTTTAAACCAATTTCACCATAACGTGCTATAACTACATCATAATTCATATTATTCCTCTTTTAATACTTTAAGGTGTCCAGCCATAAATTTAAGAGTAGATCCCTGTACCAGTACTGAAATACAAGTAACAACCATTACAATATCAAATATCATTTGTGCATTATAAATACCATGTACCAATGGATAAAATGCAAATACAATAGGTACTGCCCCTTTAATTCCTGCCCATGAAACAAACGCCTTTGAAGGTCTGTCTATATCAAATGGAGCCAAAGATATCAGTACTGCAATTGGCCTTGCCACAAATGTCAGTATCATTGCAATCCATATTGCCGGAATTAACATAGGTATAAGTTCCTTTATTGATGAAAATGCACCAAGTAATACAAACATCACAATCTGCATAATCCATGCAATACCTTCGAAAAAGGATAATTGAGTATATTTATATTTGATTTTACAATTACCTATTATTACTGCCGCAATATATACTGACAGGAATCCATTTCCCCCAACAACTTCAGTAGCTGCAAATGAAAGAATAGCTGCAGACAATAACAGTACCGGATACAATCCCTCAACGCTTAATTTAATCCTTGCAAGCAATTTTGAAAATCCTTTACCTAAAATTGCTCCCATTATTAAACCTAAAGCCAGTGATTTAAAGAAATTAAATATTAGAAGCAACATAGATGTCTCAGGATGAATTATTAAATAAATCACTGATGTTACAAGTATATAAGCCATAGGATCGTTTGTAGCACTTTCTAACTCAAGCATGTGATCCAAATTATCTTTAATATGTAACTTTTGTGTTTTAAAAATTGAAAACACTGCTGCAGCATCTGTAGAAGATATAATTGAACCTATTAAAAATGAATCCAACCATCCTAACCCGAATAGTAAATGAACCAGTATTCCTACAACAATTGCAGTAATAAAAACACCGACGGTAGATAAGGAGATTCCTTCCCATGTTACTCTTTTAATGTTGGCAAGTTCAGTGTCCAAACCCCCCGAAAACATGATAATAATCAGAGCAAAAATACTTATCGATTGAATCATATTATAATTCGTTATCGATGATGATATAACCTGGTTGGTGTCTAAAATCAAACCTACAATTAAAAAAATCAATAATGCGGGAACACCGATTTTAGCTGTGAATTTACTTAACAATACACAGACTAAAAGTAAAAATCCTATAAACAACAGTACCAAATGAACATCAAACATAAATATCAAATTATTTCAAAAAATTTAGATTAAAATCGCCATTACTAAAAAAAATATAACAGCTAATATAAACTTTTAATTTTAACATTTATAAGCATTATTGTTAAAGACCCTATTATCTAAATAAGGTCAATAGCAATATTTAATGCTTCATTCATGTTCTCGCATTTAGGCCCTGCTCCCTGAGCAAGAGTTAAACGGCCACCGCCGCCACCACCAAGAACCCCTGCAGCTTTTTTAATTATTTCATTTACTTTTATGCCTGCATCAATAGCATTTTGGGAAGCTGCACCAACAATTTTACCGTCATTGTTACCCATTAAAACAACATCAGCCTTGTCATTATCTGTAAAGTCGGTTGCAATCTTTTGAAGCTCTTTAAAATCAGCATCAATTAACTGTTTAACAACTTTAAGACCATTAATTTCAGTAACATCATCAGTTAATGAATTCATTTTTAAACTAGCTATTTCAGACTTTAACTTGTCAATTTCATTTTTTTGTGCTTTCCATTCAGAAAAGAACCTGTCACAAGTTTTTGGAAGTTGATCGTCATCGACTTTAAATATTCCTGAACTTTCACGAAGCAGTTTGTTTTCGTTCTGAATTGAATCAACTGCAGCTGTACCTGCTGAGAAATCAATCCTTTCAACACCGTCCTGAACCCTTTCAGTTTTATTGATTTTAATTGGACCGATATCACCAGTTCTTAAAACATGAGTTCCTGCACAAGCCTGAACATCAATGCCCGGTATTTTAACAACACGAATTGACTTACCCGGTACAATACCGCCCTGATAAAGTTTAAATCCATATAATGACTCTGCTTCATCTCTTGTATAAAATTTAATATCCAATTCAATATTGTCCATTACATATTCATTAGCTAATTTCTCAATTTCATTAAGTTCCTCTTGAGAAATACGTTTATAATGAGATAAATCTATACGGGATCTGGATACTCCTTTTTGAGCACCTGCTTGCCAAATATGTTCACCTAAGATTTTACGGGCGGCTGCTACAATAAGGTGAGTTGCTGAATGATGGCGGGCTAAAGTAATTCTCCTGTTCCAGTCGATTTTACCTTCAACTTTTTTACCGACAAAGTTATCTAAATCAACATCCCCATCTATATGATGCAATACCACATTGTTAACTTTTTCAGCATAATTGATATTAACAACAGTGCCATCAACAGAAATTGCACCTACATCAGAAGGTTGACCTCCTCCTTCAGGATAAAATACTGTTTTATCAAATACCAATGTGTTTTTACCGTCTTTTTCAACTACTCCTAAAACTTCTGCTTCAAATTCTTTCTGATTAAAATCTTTGTAGAATAATAAATCTGTTTCAGGATAATCAATTTCAAAAGATTCCTTTTTATTGGAGGTGTCTTTTTCATGAGCCCCTGCTACAAGAGTAAAGAAATTATCAGGAACATTTACAGTAAAATTATCACCGGCTATTTCAACAACTGTTTCCGGAGGAATTCCATGAGCATCATATAAATCCATTAACATATCTAAAGGCATTTCTGTTTTACCTTCTTTTTTAAGACGTTTAATTGATCTTTTAACAATACTGGTTCCTTTTTTAATAGTAGATTGATATCTTTCCTCTTCAAGAGAAATAATATTCATGATATGATCTTCAGAATCTTTAATTTCAGGATAGAATTTAGTTAAAAATTCAAGCTGAATTCCCATAACCTCTGCCAAAGACTCTTTCATGTTTAACTCTTTCATGAAACGGATAGTTCTCCTTAAAACTAAACGGGCCAAATAACCTTCCTTTACATTTGAAGGAATAATTCCGTCAGCCAGCATGAAAGCAAGACAACGGGTATGGTCTGCAATAATATAAATTGCTTCCATAGGTTCTGCAGATTCTAAAAGTTCATCTAAAGTAATGCCTAAACTATTAGCCACCTGTTGACGAAGCTCTTTAATATCTCCAATATCCTCAATATCCATCATACCAGCTATTTGAGCATTACGGGCCAAAATATCAGTATTGACCTTAACATCAGTTAATTCTTTTAACTTATCCACTACAGGAGCAAAACATGCATCATAAGCAGTAGGAGTTCCCTGAGAAATCCAAGCTATTCTTTCCAAACCATAACCTGTATCTACAACTTTAATTGGAATTTCTTCTTTTTCGCCATTGTCTAAAGTTTTATATTGAATGAAAACCAAAGTAGCTAATTCCACACCACGAACACAAACTTCGTAACAAGGTCCTTCATTACCTCCGCCGCTCCACCATGATTTGATAAAGCAGATTTCCTCAGTGTTAATTCCAATATATTTAAAGAACTCATGACAAAGTCTTATTGTCTCATCTTCCCAGTAAATGAAATTTTCTTCAGTATTTATTACAGTGTGAGATCCCATTGTAAAACAGGTCATGTGTCTACCTGTTCTTCCAACATTATCAACATCATTTAAACGAACAGAAGGCTGTTCAATTTCTAAAGGGTTTGCTGGCGGTTTAACCATGCCGGAAGTAACCCAAGGTTGGAAACAGAATATAGAAGCTCCAACTAAAAATACATCATCTCTCCATCTTTTAGCTAAAATAGGATATCTCTTAATAGGAGTATGTCCCTCTTTTTCTAAAAATTCTCTGAAAACTTGTTGAATTTCATATAAAGTATAAGGTTTATCAGTTGCAGGATTTCCAATAAATTCATATTCATCACATGGAGCATCCCCACAGGTATCCCTGTCAACTTGTGCGTAAAATTCATGTCCACAAGTTTTACATTTTTGTTTTTTATAACCAAGTTTATCGAATATTTCAAGCATTTCAATCAATTTAAAATCTATTTATTATAATTTACTATTTGTTTTTAATATAATAAATATATTTTTAGAAAAAGTAATCACATTAGTAAGTGCTTAAAATAAGTGTTAAGTTGAAAATAAGTTTTAATTAATAAAAATAGTAGTTAATAAAAAAGAAAAGAAAAAGATAGAAAAAATCTATCCGAATAAAGCTCCTAAACCAGCTGCTGCTGCTTCTTCAGCTTCTTCTTCCTCTTCCTCTTCTTCTTCCTCTTCTTCTACAGCTGCTTCAGCTGCTGCTGGAGCTGCTGCTGCAGGAGCTGCTGCCATAGCAGTAGTTTCCATTGCTTCATCAATGTCAACATCTTCTAAAGCTGCGATTAATGCTTTAATTCTAGCATCATCAGCTTCAATTCCTGCTGCCTCTATAATACTTTTAACATTTTCTTCGTTAATATCTTTATCTGCACTGTGCAAAATCATTGCCGCATATATATATTCCATGTTATCACCATTAGTTTTATAATCTAATTTGTAAGGTTTATAATAATAAAAAATTTTAATTAATTATTTTAACCGAAGAGAGCCCCTAACCCAGCTGCTGCTTCTTCTTCTGCATCTTCTTCCTCTTCTTCTTCCTCTTCTTCCTCAACAGTTTCTTCAACAACAGGAGCTGCTGCAACTGCTACGTTAGAAAGTTTTTCAGCTAATTCATCATCTAAAGCTCCTTCAGTACCTGATACTTCGGATGCTAAAGCTAACATTTTAGCTTGTGCGAGACCAATTATTGGCTCTGAGGTTTCAGAAGTCATTATTGTTGCATCAACACCAACATTGATTGCTCTGGTGTAAGCGAGAGTAATGATTGTGGAAATAGTTTCCTCTGTAGGAATAGCTGCATTAACAGACAAGTTGAATGCATTTCTGAATGCATTTTGAACATCTGCTAAAGTTTGTTCTTCGTCGATTGCGAGTACTTCAGAAGTATAAATTGCTTCTTCTTCGTATACTGCTCTTAAATCAATCCCAACTTCCATAGGATTAATATCCATTCTTGATAAAGTACTTGCAACAGCAGCAGATACTTCTTCACCTGCTTCTACAAGAACAGTTTCTTTAGAAACAACAATTTTACCTTTATCAATTTTAGCTGGAATTCCAACTTGTTGTAATTCACCGAGGAATGGACCTGGTTCAAAACCTGTGTCTCCTTCAGGTATAACAATATCATCAGTAGCAATAGCACCTGGTTTAGCAGGAGCTGAAGTTTTACTGTCTTCTAATATTTTATACAATTTGAAAGGATTCATTTCAGTTGCAATAACTGCAACTTGACCTTCCATATGCTCTGATAAATCAACAATGTTGTTTTTACTAGCATTACAATCTTCGAGAGCTAAATCAATAAGATTCTTTTTTGACATTCTGATGACAGCTTTGTTATGAAGAGATTTCCTCATTTCTTGAAGCTGTTTTGCAGGAATGTTTAATAAATCTACAATCCCGATAACATCATATTTATCAATTAAAGATTTAAGCTCATTAACTTCTTCTTTTTTCCATTCAGCAACATGAGCCATTAGATCACCCTCACTATTGGACCCATAGTTGTTTTAATAAACATGGATTTAATTTGATTTCTTCCTTTATCTAAATGGCGGTCTAAGACTGTAAGAACAGTTTCAATATTTTCAGCTAAATCTTCATCTGACATATCTTGGCTTCCAACAATAATCTGAATAGCAGGTTGTTGTTTGATACCAACTTTAACTGTGCTTTGTAATCTTTCTAAAAGTGGATCTAATTTGATACTAGCTGGCACTGGTTTTGGCATTTTATTACGAGGACCAAGAATTGGACCTAAGAATCTACCAACAAGTGGCATCATATCAGCTTGAGCTATAAAGAAATCAACAGAGTTTGCAGCTTTTTTAGCTGCTTTTCTGTCTTTTCCTAACTCTTCTAAATCCGCTTTATTAATCACAAGAGCGACACCAGCATCTTTAGCTTGAACAATAAGTTCCCCATCAGCTATGACTCCGATTTTAACTTCTTTGCCACGGCCGTTAGGAAGAGTAACTTCCTCATTAAACCTATTTTCTGGTTTTTTGACATCTAAGTCGCGAATATTAACAATCATATCCACAGACTGTGTGAAGTTTCTCGGCTTTGATTGTTCTTTTGCCTCCTTCACCGCTTCTAATACTTCTTGTGTCATATTATCCCCCATGAACAAATAAGTGTTCATTGGATTATTTTTTTAAATTTGGTTTCATGAGTAATCGATTAAAGAAAAAATTCTTCTTCGATTGCATGAATTAAACAGTATATCAATTATAATCGCAATTATAACATCATATACACTGTTTTATAAGTTTGAATTTTAAATTTGAATAGATAATGTTTATTCAACTAAAACATCATCGTATTTTCCAGCATCAACATCTTTTTGTGCTTCTCTTGGGTCTTTACCATCAACAGAAAGTCCCATACTTACACAGGTTCCCATTACCTCTTTGACACCTGCTTTGTAATCATTAGCTAATAATGAATCAAATTTCATCCTAGCTATTTTTAAAGCTTTGTCAATAGGTAAATCAGCTACAATATCTGCACCTGGCTCATGAGAAGCTTTTTCAATGCCGAGTTCTTCCATAATGAGAGAAGTAGTTGGAGGAGTACCAATTTCAATTTCAAATTCTTTAGTATCTCTATCAATGCTAACTTTAACAGGTACTTTCATTCCTGCAAAGTCTGCACTTTTATTATTAATTTCTTCAACTACTTGCATCATGTTAATACCGAAAGGTCCTAATGCTGGACCTAATGGAGGTCCAGGAGTTGCGCTTCCGCCTTCGATAAGAATTTCAACTGTATCTTTAGCCATCAGTCAGCCTCCTTTTGAATAATTCTAATTTGATCAGCTTTTACAGTAACCGGAATAGGTACTGCTGCTTCTATTAACTCTAGAACTACTTCTTCACGTGATTCATCAATACGAACCACTTTTGCTCTTTCTCCTTTAAACGGACCAGAAATAAGTTCAACAACACTTCCTTTTTGGATAGAGGAAATGATAGGTTCAGGTTTCAAGAATCTTTTAGCTTCTTCAAAAGTAATTCCATGTTTACCTTCTACAACACCTCTTAAATGAGGTACTTTAAGATCCGGATTCCTTAAATCTATTTTTGTTGAAGATTCTACTAATATATATCCTTTTAAAGATTCTGGGACAAGAATTGCAGAAATACCAATGCCTTCAACACTGATAGCTTTATGAGCTAAAAGTCTAGCAACATTTCTTTCCTGACCTGCAGAGGTTTTAAGAGCATATATGGAACTATTAGCATCTTCCATGAAAAAATCACCTATTTTTAAGTTAATAAAATCATATAGTTAAGTTAAAAGTTATTATAAAAACATAATTAAACAAGAAACGAATCATGAAATAATTAGATTCTTATAATATCTATATCTATATTGATAATAGTATTTAAAGTTTTCAAAAAATTAAATTTTGAAATAAAATTAACATTACAAATTAAATTTTATTATAATTTCCTGAGATTAAATTTGTAAAACTGAATTAATTATAATCCTATTAATTCACCGATTAATACAATTATAAACCCAACAACACCAATAATAGCAATTCCAATTGCTACAATTTTTGAAAATTCCAAATATTCCTGTTTGTCCGGTTTTCTTGATACTTTCAATACCCTTTTACAATCTTTAATAGTTTTATCAAAACGTTCTTGAACATTCATATAAATACCCTTTAATAAAAAACTACAGAATTTAATCCCATAGTAGTGAATTATAATAAAATAATAGTAATGAAATAATTTTTAATTTTATTTATTAATAAAGTTTTCTATGAAAATAAAAAAAAGAAAGATGGAATTAGAATATTCCATCAATGAAATCATCTAATTGATCTTCATTAGAAGTAGTTTCTTGAGAATCTTCAAAATCATCATCAGTTATAGAATTACTGTCTTTAGATTCAGAAATACCTGAAACAACAATAGTTGTTCTAATAGTATTCTCCAAGCTTTCATCAATTTGAGCACCCCAAATAATGTTAGCTTCAGGATCTAATTTATCAGCAACAACTTGCACGATTTTTTCTGATTCATGTAAAGTCATATCAGAACTACCTGCAATATTAATTAAAGCACCAGTAGCATTGGAAATATCAATATCTAATAATGGGCTGCTTAATGCTTCATGGACAGATTCTAATGCTCTGTCGCCAGAATCAGATTCTCCCATACCAATCATAGCCATACCGGAACTGCCCATAATACTTTTAATATCAGCAAAGTCCAAACTTACAAGACCACTTTTAGTAATCAGTTCAGTAATACCTTTAACTGCCCTACCTAAGATTTCATCAGAAACCATGAATGCTTTGTTTAAAGGAAGGTTTGGTGCTACTTCCAATAATTTATCATTTGGAATAATAATTACAGTATCAGCTGCTGATTTAAGTTTTTCCAAACCATTTTCTGCATTTTCCCTTCTTCTAATACCTTCAGCTGAGAAAGGCATAGTAGCTACAGCAACAGTTAATGCACCTGCTTTTTTAGCTAATTTAGCAATGATTGGTGCTGAACCAGTACCTGTTCCTCCACCAAGTCCACAGGTTACAAATACCATGTCTGCGCCTTCAAGTTCATCTCTAAGTTCATCTTCTGTTTCTTCAGCACATTCTTCACCAACAGAAGGATCTCCACCAGCACCTAATCCGCCGCATGTTTGTTTTCCTAAGAGGATTTTTTTACTAGACTGGCTATAAAATAAATCTTGAGCATCAGTGTTTACAGTAATTGTTGTAGCTCCTTCGATTCCTATTTCATTTAACCTAGAAATAGTATTATTACCTGCTCCCCCAGCACCAACAACAAAAATATTAGTTTTATTTTGTTTAAATAATTTTATTAAATCATTGTCAATATCTGAGGAAATTTTTTTAGGTGCTTTCTCTTCCATTCTTTCTTCGGATTCTTTGATTGCATCATCTATAAATTTCACGAGTTAACCCCACATACTCTTTAAATATGTTAACTATTTTTGTAACAACTAATATTTAAATGCCACTACTTTTTAAATTTTAATTAAAAAAAATTAAAATAAATCCATTTGGCATATTATTCAGCCATGAAATTGCGTATAATTATCCAAATATTTTAAAAATAACTAAATTGGATATTGAAATTAAAATAAGGTTATAAAAAAGAAATAAACAATATTTTAACATGATAAAAATATTAAAAAGACAGCAATACCAATTAAATTCAAATATATTACTTATAAACACCCAATATATCTTTTTTTAATTGTTCAATTTATAATTAATCAAAATACCATCCAATACAACATAAAATAAACTACTAATATGAATAATCAATTTTTTTATTATTAATCATGATTAAATATTAACTTATTGAAAACAGTAAAGTTATAACCTCTATTTTTAAAAAAAGACAAAACAAATCCATTTTACGTCAACAAATTGAAAAAAAATAAAATTATTAAAAAATAAAAATAAATAAAAAAATTAAATAAAAATAAACAGTTAATTAAAAAATAAAAATAAATATTGAATAAAATACAATAGTTTTATATATATCTAAACAGTATACTATTAAATAATCTCAAAGAAATATTGAAAATAAATTAATTAAAAAGAATATTTAATGAATATTATTTAATAAAATTAAAATATTTTTATATAATCACAATAATGTTCAAATTTTTATTGTAACATTATTAAAGAAAACTGTAGTTTTATTAAATAATATTTGATAATTCATATATCTTCGAGATTGGAAAAACAAACAAAGGTAATTTAAATGTTTAAATTTGATAAAGAACAAACCGTATTTGATTTTGGTGGAGTAAAAATGGGTGGACAGCCAGGAGAATATCCTACAGTTTTATGTGGTACTATCTTTTACGGCGGACACAACATCGTTAACGATGAATTAACCGGAGATTTCGACAAAGAAAAAGCAGACAAACTCCTTACGGACATGATTGAAATGTCTGACGTAACCGGAAACCCTTGTATTGCTCAAGTTTTCGGACAAACTGAAGAAGCTATTGTAAAATATCTTGAATTTGTCGGAGATAACTACGAACTTCCATTTCTTATAGACTCCACTTCCGGAGATGCCAGAGTAGCCGGTGCAAGATATGCTGATGAAGTCGGTTTAACTCAAAGAGCTATCTACAATTCAATTAACATGTCTGCAGAAAAATCCGAACTTGAAGCACTTAAAGAAACTGACATTGACTCTTCCATTATCTTAGGATTCAATCCAATGAACAGTACTGTTCAGGGAAAAATAGCTATGTGGGAAGACGGAGACGACGGATCTTACGAAAAAGGTTTACTTGAAGTAGCTGAAGACTGCGGAATTACCAAATTTATGATGGATACTGCTGTAACTCCATTAGGACAGGGTGCAGGTATTGCAGGCAGTGCCACTTTTGCAGAAAAATCCAAATGGGGATATCCTGTAGGATCAGGTATTCACAACATCCCGTCTGCTTGGGACTGGTTAAGAGATTACAAAAACGAAAGCGGAAACAAAACCGCATTTACTGTTTGTGATATCGGTGCAAACATTCTTCAGGTAATGGTCGGAGGAGACTTTGTTTTATTTGGACCTATCGATAATGCAACAATCTGTTTCCCAGCTATTGCACAAACTGATATGTTTATCGCAGAAGCAGCTGCAGAACTTGATACTGAATCTATCGAATCACACCCAATAAATAATCTATTATAAAATTACTTATTTCTCATATTCCATTTAACCATTAACCATCATCATATTAAAAAAATAAAAAATAAAAAGAAGCTATTGGCGAGGCATAGCTATAATTTCATGAATATTCAAATCAAAAACATTAGTCATGTTGGCCGGAGTTAAAACAACTGCAGTGTCAACACCATGTGCACGGCCACCAATAGCTATGATTTCTTCATCAACAGGAATTAATCCAGCATCTGCAGCCATAATGGAGATTTCACAAGCTACTTTTACCCCATGTGAAAACATACGAAGAGTATCTGCTATGATATCCGGAGGATTTATACCACCTAATTTATTAGTGATTCCGCGACCGACTCCGCTGAGTGCATGGGACCCTATAAAAGTGTCAACACCTTTTTCTTCAAGTTTGTCAATCATTTCATCGGAGATGTCCACTTCATTCGGTCCGCTGAATCCTGCATGATGACTTACATTAATTATTTGTGCATCCCCTTCAATAGCATCTGCTAATTTCAAAGCTGATGCGCCTGATGCTGAAGCAATAAGAATATATCTAATCTCATCAGATTCATCCAATCTTTGTTTAACAAGAGAAATTAATTCATCAGTGTAATTTTCTCCTTCTTTTTCAAAATATGTTATAGATTTTTCCATTGAAATCACCTTAAATAATAATAAATACAATATATTATTTATATTAAATAGTTGAAGGAATTTTATGAGTAAGAATTTGGAAAATATTAAACACATAACTAATGGAGACTACATTGTAATACCAATTGAAACCGGATATATTAAACCTAATGAAAATTTAAATTCAATCATAAATCCTGCAAAAGAGATTATGGAAGACGGAGATTATTTGGTAATAGCTGAAACACCGGTTTCCGTTTCACAGGGAAGATTAGTTGATGAATCCAGATACAGCCCATCACTTAAAGCCAAATTTCTTACAACAGTCTGGAGCAAATACCTTTGGGGATATGTCTTCGGACCCCTTTTAGGAATTAAAAAAAGAACCATCAAAAACCTGCGAAGACTTCCCAAGGAAACTTATGCTCATAAAGAAGTAGTATTGCAATTATACGGTTTGAAACATGCACTAAAACCTGCATCAGAAGCCGGAATTGATTTAAGTAATGCTCCCGGAAGCTGTGTGTCTTTACTTCCTGAAAATCCCCAAAAAGTAGCCAAACAGCTGAAAGCTGAAATAGGCAAAAATGTTTGTGTGATGATTATCGACACTGATGCAACATATAAAAAGAATGGAAAATATTTTACCGGACTTCCAATAGCTATTGACGGTATTGAAGCCAATAAAGGCGTAATCGGATATGTAAAAGGACAGTTAGGAGAAAATATGGGATCAACACCATTGGGTTGCAGTGAGAATATCAGTGTTGAAGAAAGTTTGAAAATAGCCAATATTGCTGAAGACTACCAAAAATCATTAGCTACTGAAATGTCAACAATACACAGTGTCAAATCTGTTTTGGGAACTGATGAAAGCAGTGTAACTATAGAAGCTCTTGATTCAATAACCCATACACCTGCTGTAATTATAAGAAAGAAATAATATTTATAGTAGAAAATACATAATTAAATCATTGATTATTATATTATTATTTTTTTAAAATCAAAGCATTTTTAGGAGAAATTAAATGATAGACGATCCCTTAGTAAAATCCTTATTAACCAATGTTGTGGAAGATGAAAGCAATTTACCTATTGTTCAGGCATTAATTGATGGTGTTGAAACAGATGAGGCAATTGCTGAAAAAACTGAAATTAAATTAAACATCGTTAGAAAAATCCTTTACAAACTTTATGATATGGGATTGGCTACTTACAAAAGAAGTAAAGACCCGGAAACACAATGGTTTACTTATTCCTGGAAATTTGAAGAACAGGAAGTAATTAATCATATTAAAAGCGATTCAGAAGAATATCTAAAAATGCTTAATAAGGAACTGGAAAAAGAAGAAGATACAATGTATTTTGTATGTCCTCAAGGACACATCAGACTTGATTTTGAAACTGCTACAGAATATGATTTCATTTGTCCTGAATGTGGTGAAGAATTAGAATTCTTTGATAATACTAATCTAATTAAACAGATAAAAGATGATATTAAAACTGTTGAAAGCAACTACAAATCTTTCACCAAAAAGGTTGATGCTTAAGATAACATGGAATTGAAAATTTTAAAACAAGAAGAAACACCTGAAAATGTAATTGAACATTCCAAAGCAGTCTGTAAAAAAGCCATGAAAATAGCGGCTAATTTTAAAGATGCCGATAAAGATCTTATTAAAAAGGGAGCATTACTGCATGATATTGGCAGATCCAAAACTCATGGCATAACCCATGCTGTTGAAGGGGCCAAAATAGTTAGAGAATACGGTTATCCTGAAGAGGTTCAGAATATTGTAGAAAGACATATCGGAGCAGGCCTTAGTGAAGATGAAGCTATTAAGCTTGGCCTTCCTAAAAAATCTTATATTCCGCAAACAATTGAAGAAAAAATAGTTGCACATGCAGACAATCTAATTAGCGGAACCAAAGAAGTGGATGTTGATTTTGATATTGCCAAATGGAAAAGAAAAATAGATGAACCTGAAGAAGATATTAAACGATTAATTGAACTAGATAATGAATTAATAAAAGCATTTGAGGATGAATAAATATGAAAGTAATTTGTTCAAGTGAAGAGTCATTATACCGTCCGGAAGCTGTAAGATGGCGTCAAAGAATGGAGTTAATGAAACCTCTGGGAGATACCGTTGTTTTATTACCTTGCAGTATGAAAAAACCATATTCCAATTCCAAATCTCATCAAAAATTTAGAAAAGTAAGCAGATCATTTCAAGAACTCATAATAACATCACCTTTCGGAATCTGTCCAAGAGAATTAGAAAATACTTTTCCAATCCAGTCATATGATGTTGCAGTAACAGGTTCATGGTCTCAGGATGAAATAGATGAGTCAGGAAAGCTACTGGAGAAATATGTTAAAGGCAAAAATGTCATAGCTAATGTGCATGGAGGCTATGAAGAAGTTTGCAGACAATATCTTGACGAATGTACATATACATGTAAAGACGGACGTCCAACATCCCCAGATTCCATTTATAATTTAAGAATGGAACTTAAAGAACATAAAAGGAATAATAGACGAGATAAAGTTTTAAATGAACTTAAATCAATAGCTACTTACCAATTTGGAAAAGAGGGAAGCAAACTTATTCCTGATGATGTTAAAACAAAAGGAAGATATCACAGAAAAATCATCAGCAATGGAAAACAACTTGCTTTATTAAATCAGGACACCGGATTATACAGGCTTAATTTAGCTGGGGGAGAAATATTAAAAGATTTGAATATCAATGTTGTTAACATTGACTTTGATTTAGAAACAAACACTGTCTTTGCTCCTGGAATTAGAAAAGCAGATCATAATATCATACCTAATGATGAGGTAGTTGTTGTTAAAGATGATGAAGTCGTAGGTGTCGGAAAGGCAATATTAACCGGCCGTGAAATGGAACAGTGCACAAACGGTATCGGCGTCAAAATAAAACATAGAGTGAAAAACAACTAAAAACTCTTATTTTTTAAAAATTTAAATTAAAAAGTCTTTTAAAATTGAAAATGTATTATAAAATTTAGGCATATCAAAATATAGTTATTAAATGCTTAAATTTCCTTATTTTATTATTAAACAAGTCATAAATCCAAATAACTACTTATAAATATAACAAAACCAAATACTATTAACAAGTTTAAAAATTAGGAGAAAAAGATATGTCAGAAGATTTAGTAAATGATATTAAAAATGCTGTTTCAGTAATTAATGACCCACACATGGGTGTAAGTATTGTAGAAATGGGTATTGTACAAGACATTATCGTCAATAATGATGAAGCAAAATTAATTATCAAACCAACAAACCCTGGTTGTATGAGTATTGTCCGTATTGCTGCTGATGCAAAAACTGCAGCTGAAAATGTAGATGGCATCAACAAAGTTGAAATTCAAGTTGAAGGCCATGCTATGGCAGACTCAATTAATGAAATGTTAAACAAATAATCAGTGAAAAAACTAGAATAACCGAAAAGGTTATATATAGTAACAATCATAAGTATAAGTGTTGCTTGTATCATAGCGACACATTATCATAGGCTAGTGGCACAGCTTGGTTAGCGCGCTCGGCTGATAACCGGGAGGTCATGGGTTCGAATCCCATCTAGCCTACTTTAAAACTAATTTTACCAACTAACTTTTACCTATAATTTAAAATACTAATTTTTATATACTAATTCTAACTAAAAATTACATTAATGTACAAAAAGTTGGAATGATGATTAAAATGTGGGAAAAGATTAACGAAAAATTCAAAAAATATCCAGCACGTATGAAAGTAGCCGAAAAAATGATTGAATTGGGACTGTCTCTGAACAATGACGGAAAAATATATTGTGGCAATCTCAAAATAAGTGACAAAGCATTAGCTATTGCTGCAGATGTTGACAGACGAGCTATCAAATCAACAATTGAAATAATTCAAAATGATGAAGATCTCTTTAATATTTTCAGCAATGTTTTGCCTGCAGGAACTCTTTTGAAAAATATAGCTAAAAATTTAAATCTTGGAGTTATTGAAATAGAAGTCGGATCCCAAAATGAAGGAATACTGGCTGCCATTACAAAAATAATTTCAAAAAAAGGTATAAACATAAGACAGGCTTATGCTGAAGATAACGAACTTGAAGAAAATCCAATTCTCACAGTAATTACCGAAAATCCAATAGATAATGATTTAATAAGTGAATTTTTAAAAATAAAAGGAGTAAATAGAGTATCAATTTACTGATTCAAATCAGCCATTCTGGCTTTTTCCATTTCTCTATCTTCTTCTTCAAGAACTTCTAAAAGTTCTTCCCAAGCTTCTAAAGATTCTTTAGCAGCTTCTTCAGATAGTTTTTCTATTGCATAACCGGCATGAATAAGAACATAATCACCAATCTCAACATCAGGCAAGAGATTGATTTTTGCTTCCTGTCTTACTCCTCCGAAATCTGCAAATAAACTTTCTTTTTCTCTGTTGATTTCAACAACCTTAGCAGGTGCTGCAATACACATAGTTTTTCTCCCTCTTGTAAAATTAATTCAAAAATATAATATATTATCTATAATAAATTAAACCTATATATAATTATCTATGAGGTTGTATAAATGAAAAATATTGTTATCGGATCCGGACCTGCAGGGAGATTAGGGTCTTTGGAACTTGGAAAATTAGGCGAAGAAGTTACTTTAATTGAAAAAAACCATATAGCTGGAACCTGCTTAAATGAAGGATGTATGGTTATATGTGCATTAACTGACATTACCAAATTCATTGAAAACAATAATAAGTTTAATAGCTATGGATTCATTAAAAGTCAGCTCGATATTTCATATGAAAAAATAGTGGAAAAAATCACCGAAACTCAAAAAATGCTCAGAAAAATAAACGAAGAAGAAAACGAAGGTGCTGGAAACAATATAGTTTATGGTGAAGCTGAAATAAACGGCAGTCAAGTTGAAGTAAATGGAGAGTCCTTTGACTGGGACAATTTATTAATAGCTACTGGTGCACGTCCTTTTATTCCGGATATTCCCGGCAGCCAATACGGTTTAACCAATAGGGATATTTTGAAAATAGATAAAGTTCCTGAAAAATTGAATATTGTCGGCGGAGGAATCATAGCTGTTGAAGTAGCCAATATTTACTCAACTCTTGGAAGTGAAGTCAACATAATAGCCAGATCAAAAGCACTGAAAGAAATCGACAGCGACATTAAAGATTACATTTTTAAAAATCTCCTTTCTGAAATAAATATTCTGGAAGAAACTGATGTTGTTGAATGCAAGAAAAACAAAGTAATTACCAATAAAAATGAAGAATTGGAAGGAGTTCCTTTTTTTGCAACAGGAAGAGTAGCAAATTCAGAAATAGTCAGGGATATTGTTGAGTTAAATCCTGACAATACCATCAAAGTTAATGAAATGATGGAAACAACCAAAGAACACGTATATGCAGCAGGTGATGTTACTGGAGGATATCAGTTGACACCAGTAGCTAGAATGGAGGGTATAACAGCTGCAAGGAATATGGCCAACTACCCAAATAAAGTTGTTTACCATGCAATTCCTCAAACATTAAGTTTGAACACAGAAGTAAGTTTTGTTGAAGATGAAAAAAATAACTGTTCCGAAGAGGATAAAGTTGATATTGGAATTCCTGGAATAGCAGGACCTGGAGCATTCTGGAAAATATTAAGCGGAGATACAGGTTATACAAAAATATCCTTTGATAAAAAACAAAACAAAATTAAAAAAATAAACTCCATCTCACCGTCTTCAGTTAGTGATGTTGCATATTTATCATATTTAATGCGAATAAACTCCCCATTGGATGAATATGGAGACTTTTTAGAAATACATCCTTCAACAGATGCAAATTATAAAATTATAAAAAGTATGTGGTTGTAAATTTATTTAACCACATCAATTATTTTTTGAGCCAAATTGGATTTGGTTTCCAAAGATTCCTTAGCATACTTAACAGCATTCTTTTTAAGTTCGTCAAACTCATCAAATGCCCTGAATATATTGTCATTTAAACTGTCAATGTCAGATTCTATAATGGCCCCTTTAAAGACACCAGCCATATTATGATATCTTCCCCATTTTACTTTTGTTAGTGTTACAATAGGAAGTTTGGAAGCCAATGTTTCTTCAAGCAATACACCGTCATCTGTTAAAACTGCCAAATCAATATAAGTTAATAAGTGACTCATCCAGTCAATATAACCCAAATAAATTACATTTTCATCCAGATCATCAAGATATCCTTCTTTTAAAGGCAAGCCAACCAATAAAATATTATACTCATCAGAGAATTTGGCAAAGTTATTAACTCCTTTTATTATTCCTTTAAATATTGAAGAACCTGAAGAAAACAGTATTGTTTTTTTATTTTCATCAAATTTCGGAGATTCCTTTAATTTTTCAAGAGCAATATCAGGATTACCATTACCTACTCCTTCACTTAAAGGATATAAAGTATGATTTATATTTTTTGGAAGGTGTTCAGGCAGAAAATACTTCATTTCAGGCAATGCATAACATTGATTAAGTTTAGGACATATCTTAGAATCCAAAGGAGTGGAGATTATTGATACTCCGGGTTTACCCGCTAATTTAGCACCAACAGAACCTACAATAGCTCCTCCACCAATAACTCCTACAACAATATCAACATCCAGTTTTTTAATAAGGCTTCTTGCTTTAAATGTTGCAGTCAACATTTTAAATGCTGCTTTAACAGATGAAGCTTTTGTTGCTGCATGGCCTCCGGCCTGAGGAATTTTTATTTTATGCCATGTTCTGCCTTTTTTCTTAAATAATAAACCTGGTGCAGACTCATCCAGAGCTATTTCACATTGAACTCCCTTGGCTTCAAGACCTTCAATTATATTGTATGCTATAACTGAATCTCCTCCAAGTCCTCTACCAGTAATTACAATTAATGCCTTCATAATATTTTAACTCCCGTCAAGTCTTACTTTATATGATTTTTTCTGTTCATGACTGCCATGAGTTGGAGCATAAGGATTATAAAGAAGTCTTCTAAATCCTAATTTTATCAAAGTCGGATTTTCCACATCATACTGTTTTGTTTTTAATATGATTCTTCTGAATAAATCTCCCAATCCGCCACCAGTTAAAACATCCATGAAGAAATCTCCAAATGTCGGATTTAAAATGCCCAATCTTTGGTTGAAAAATACTTTAAGAGTGCTTCTTCTAACAAATGCCGTAAGACATACCGTCACAAAAGATAGTGCAATTACCCACCAGAATCCTCCGATTAAATAGAAACAAATTCCCAATGCAACTGCAAATGAATGGTTTCCGACTTCCCCCAACATGATTTTTCCGGCAAAATCCAATGGAGAATATGCTATACAAACAATTATCAATAATAACGGAGTGTAAATAGCCGGCAATTCTGAAACTTGCGGAGATCCGACAATCAGCATACAGATTATGGTTACAACAGACATGATGACTGTAACCATACAGGTTGATCCCGGCTGCATATCAGAAATGTTAATAGGCTGTACCAGCAATGCAATGAAAATTGAAGATAAACCCATTCCGGAATAGAATCCTGCAATCATAACAAAAAGCATTCCAATACCTCTGAAAAGTTGACCCCACTCAATACCAATTGGAGAAGGAGTTCTTCCCAAAACATCATCCAAAAATGCAAAAAGACCCATAATTAAAACTAATGTATTATATTCCGGTAAGAAAAAGAAACACAATATAATAAATGGAACTAAACCTATAGCTCGAGGAATTCCACCACGTACATTTGGATACAAGTTACCCAAATAACCTTTTTTACCAAAAAAGCGAAATACCATATTTAAAACCAGTGAACCTACAGCTGATAAAATAAATACAATAATAAATGCTTCAATCATACCTGTATACAACATGTTAATCACAGTTTTTCATTAAAAAATATAATCATTTTTTAATATTGTTACTAGTTATAACTTATAATAATTAATATTATATAAATCTTTATTTAAAAAAGAAATTAAGCTATTTCATATCTTAAAATAGCTGCCATACTGCCCAAACCTTTAAGTTGCTCCCCACCTTCATGCTGGCTACTGATAACCATTACTTCACCATTCATATTTTCAACCATGTCCATTAAATTTCCCATATCATTAATAGCTACTGCAGAATCCAGTACCAATAACTGTTTAACTGCACCAAGGTTTATTGCTTTAACAGTTTCTTTTTCACCATAAGCCACTTTAGATGAATTCTTACCTATTTCTTCAAGAAGATTGTTGATGGCAACCATTTCACTGGCTACCCTATTTTCCACAGTTAGTTTCTCAACAGTCCCTTTTTTAAGAACTTCATGAATTCCAACCCTTCCTCCAGAACCTGTACTTTCAATAATAGCCTTATCAGCTAAATCCTTATGCTTATTTTTAATATAATCATAAAAATCATTTTTAACAAAGCCAGGTCCAGCAACTACAATATTTTGAATATCATGGAATTTATTGACTGATTCAATAACCTTTTCATAAAATTGAGTGATTGCCTTTGACCTGTTTTTATCCACAATGCGCTTTCCTGAAACAGAACCTTTAATCGGACCGTAATATTCAATACCGAACTGTCTCATCAAACCTAAAGTAGCTGTGTCATCCTCCAAAAGAACAATAATTGCAGCTAATTTTTTAGATGCTTCAATAGCCTGATTAAGTCTTTTTAATGCCCAGTTTGCCCACTTTTCCTTTTTAATGGTTATTGGAGTGTTAAGTTTAACTTCAACTGTATGGTGTGAACCTAAAGGAATAAGATCTTCCGGACCTTTTGTAATTACCCCGGTAAGCCTTAATTTTCCGGTAAAAATATGAAAAGTAATATTTTCAACATCAATTCTTAAAGTAAATGTTTTTTTGACCCCTCTGTCACTTCTTAATTTATCTCCAGTATTGTCCTGAATACGTCTGGTAGTTTTGGAAGATACACTGTCTCCAACCTCTACAATATGAGACAAATGCCACAAATCATCAAGAGTTTCTGGAACTAATGTCACAATTCCTTCTTTTTTATCCTGTTTTACAATTTTCATATTTCCACATCTAAATTATTTATATATCTGATAACTTAAATTATTAATGATTGAAATGAAAGTTGGAATAATAGGCGGAAGTGACGGTTTGGGAAAAACCCTCATTTACTTTTTAAGAGATGATTTTGACGTAATCATAAGTGCAAGAGATCACAAGAAAGGAAGAAAAATAGCTAATGAATTAGGTATCGAATATATCGAATCAAACACACAGCTGGCTGAAATGTGTGATGTCGTAATCGTATCTGTCCCTATTCATTTTACACCTGACGTTATTCGTGAAGTGGCTCCATTTATGAGAAAAGAATCATTGATGGTTGATGTAACTTCCGTTAAAGAAATTCCAAGTCAGACTATGAAGGAATCACTGCCTGATGATGTTGAATATCTTCCAACACACCCAATATTCGGTCCGAGAACCACAGAACTGGACAATCAAGTAATTGTATTAACTCCAGATAAAAAAGGAAAGTGGTTTAATAAGGTCTACAATTATTTGGATAATAAAAATATGAGAATAATCGAAACCACCGCTAAAAAACATGATTATATGATGAGCATTGTTCAGGTTTTAACTCATTTTTCATTTATTTCAACTGCATCAGCTATGGAGAAACTAAAAGTAGATATTGGAGAAACTGAAGACTTTGAAAGCCCAATCTACAATCTCATGATTGATATGATTGCAAGAATTGTAGCGCAAAATCCTTATTTAACATATTACATCCAGTCAATGAACAACAACGGCCCCCAAATAAGAAATACTTTTGCCGAAGCTGTTAACGAACTCAAAGATGTTATAAATAATGGAGAGGAAGACAAATTTGTTGATTTGGCTATTAAAGCTACTAAAAATATGGGAGACATTAGCGGAGCACTGGGTAGAAGTGATAAAGCTATCAATTCACTAAATCATGAACACAGCTTACTGAACCAATCCATAGGAAAAGAAATAGGACTGAAACATATATACTCCGGAAAAATTCATGTCGGCATTTTAGAAAGGGTTGACAAAAATACGGCTATTCTAAAAAACGGGAACAAAACTAAAAAATTAGTTGTAGCAAACATTGAAGTTTTAAGTGACAGCGAACTTTATGACTGGAAAGTTAAAAATTTAAATAAGAAAACTGAATCAATAAGTTGTGTTTTCCCAACACGTGTTGATAAACATGTTATTTTAGATACAATAATCAATTTGGACAATATAATTGATGCTAAAATCACTGATGTTTACCAAGGCCCTCAAATTAAAAAAGAGGATGTCAGTTTAACTTTTGAGGTTACCGGCCTTTACAAAGACAGTATTGAAAATGCCAAATCTTTATTAACAGGATTTGGTGGAATCATAAGATAAATTAGTTCGTTTGAATGTATACGAAACAAATTTATTATCACAATACTTTATTAAATTACTTCTTTTTATGAAATAAAATAATAAAGTTGTTAATTTTTAAAATAAAACTTTAAAAAATATATATTAATTTATTATAAATAATTTATCTCTTTTTTAAATAAATAATGCTCAATAATTAATTTTTGATTTTACACTTGAACCGAAAGCTTTATATAGTAACACATATCAATATATAATTGTTTCTAAGAAAAGAAACATAAAATAAGCAAAAAGAAAATTATTATATTATTTTTATTATTTAGTGAATTTAAAGGAATTTATCCTAAGCATGTAGTTTTTTAAAACTATATAGTGCGCCATTTAAAAAAAGGAGATGATAACATGGCACAAAATGAAATTACTTTAAAAGTAGCTGAAGCTCTTTCACAAAGAGATATCGGTCAAGGAATCGCAAGATTAGACCCAAAAACCATGAGCGATCTCGGAATTAATGAAAGAGACCTTATCGAAATTACTGGTGACAAAAAAACAGCAGCAATTGCCCTACCTTCACAAACCGACATTGGTCTTGGAGTGATAAGAATTGACGGATTAGTTCGTAAAAACTCAGGAGCAACCATCGGCGGAGAAGTAACCATTAAAAAAGCACAAGTTATTGAAGCTAAAAAAGTTGTTCTTGCACCAACTGAAAACAACATTCGTGTACAAGGAGATGTACGCGGATTATTCCAAGGAAAAGCAATGGTTCAAGGAGACATTATAGGATCTCAAATCAGAACCAGACCAACCAGCATGGGAATGGGATTTGACAGCATATTTAGTGATTTAATGGATTTCTCACCAATGAAAGAAATTAAATTTGCTGTAGTGTCCACCAAACCGGCAGGAATTGTTGTAGTTGGACCAAACACCGAAGTGGAATTACATGAAAGTCCTGTAGATGTATCCAACATCGAAGGTGTAACTAATTTAGTTGATGTAAGCTATGAAGATATCGGCGGTCTTAAAGATGAAGTTAAAAAAGTTAGGGAAATGATTGAAATTCCTCTTAAAAGACCGGAACTCTTTGACAAATTAGGAATTGCACCTCCAAAAGGAGTGTTAATGCACGGACCACCAGGTACAGGAAAAACATTACTAGCTAAAGCAGTAGCCAGTGAAAGTGATGCTCATTTCATTGCAATAAATGGGCCTGAAATCATGAGTAAATATGTTGGCGGATCTGAAGAAAACTTAAGGGAATACTTTGAAGAAGCAGAAGAAAATGCACCATCAATTATATTCATTGATGAATTAGATGCTATTGCTCCAAAAAGAGAAGATACTCAAGGTGAAACTGAAAGAAGAACTGTAGCTCAACTTTTAACCTTAATGGATGGTCTTAAATCCAGAGGACAAGTTGTTGTTATTGGTGCAACCAACAGGCCGGATTCTCTTGATCAAGCATTAAGAAGACCTGGAAGATTCGACCGTGAAATTGAAATTGGTGTTCCTGATTCTGAAGAAAGGGAAGAAATTCTTGAAATCCATACAAGGAACATGCCTCTTGCAGAGGATGTGGACTTACATAAACTAGCCAGTACAACTCACGGATTTGTAGGAGCAGACTTGGAATCATTATGTAAAGAAGCAGCAATGAGAGTTGTTAGAAGAATTATTCCGGAAATCAAAAACGATGAAGAAATTCCAGAAGAAGTTCTTAAAAAAATCGTTGTTACAAACGATGACTTTAAATCAGCTTTAAAAGAAATTCAACCTTCTGCATTAAGAGAAGTTCTTGTACAAGTACCTAATGTTAAATGGGATGATGTAGGTGGACTTGACGATGTCAAACAAGAGTTAAAAGAAGCTGTTGAATGGCCATTAAAACATCCTGAAAAATTCGAAAAATTTGGAGTAAGACCACCAAAAGGAACCTTACTTTACGGAGTTCCAGGTACAGGAAAAACATTACTTGCAAAAGCAGTGGCCAGTGAAAGTGAAGCTAACTTCATCTCTATCAAAGGTCCTGAATTACTATCCAAATGGGTAGGTGAATCTGAACAAGGTGTAAGGGAAGTATTTAGAAAAGCAAAACAAACTGCACCTACTGTAATATTCTTCGATGAAATCGATTCAATTGCAAGTACCCGTAGTGCAAATGACAGCGACAGCGGAGTAACCAAAAGAGTAGTAAATCAATTATTAACTGAAATGGACGGTTTAGAAGAACTCGAAGATGTTGCAATCATTGCAGCAACCAACAGACCGGACATATTAGATGCGGGTTTAATGAGACCTGGAAGATTTGACAGACACATCAAAGTTGATTTACCAAACGAAGACGCAAGATTATCTATCTTCAAAGTACATACTGAAGGTATGCCACTAGCTGACGATGTAAGTCTTGAAAAATTAGCTAAACAAACTGACGGATATGTCGGAGCAGATATTGAAGCAGTATGTCGTGAAGCAGCAATGTTAACTTTAAGAAACAACCTTGATGCTGAAAATGTACCTTACAAATACTTTAAAGAAGCTCTTGAAAAAGTCAAACCGTCTAACAGTCCTGGAGACCAGGTTCAATACATTTAGATTGAAAGATATTATCTCTTTTTATCCATAATTAAAGTTGAGTTATTTATTAGAATAAATAACTCAATTTACACTATTTTATTCATCTAACAATTCAGGATTATTAGAATTGTGTTTACTAATAACTTTTTTACCTAACTGCTTTTCTAAATCTTTTCTTGCATTACCTGCAACATCGCCACCACGTTTAGCGACAGATTTACTTTCATTTAAACCTTTAAGATTTTCATTTCGACTAATTGCAGTAGTAGACACTTCAGCTAACATATTTAAAACTAACTCAGTATTAGTCATATTATCCCTTAAACTTTCTTTTCTAAGATTTTTATGATACTTATATTCACCAGTAGTCAATCCAGACCATGCCTTACTTACTTCATCAGTTAAAATTCCATACTCCTCACCGGATTTAACTCCTGAACGATTCCATTCACTTGTTAAATCTTTTCTTATTTCAATACTCTTTAATCTTTGAGTAATCCATTCTTCAGAGTACCCTTTCATACGATAAGTATTTATTGCTCTTTCAATAGCTTGTTCGGGGTCTGCTATTTCATCAAGTCTTTCTTTACCTAATTGTGCTAACCATTGTTTGAAAGGTTCTGCTTTAGGCGATGGTACTGATTGAATAATCCTCAATAACTGTTTGGAATTTGCTACATCTGTTAATCTCATTTTACCATCAGATGCTGGCATTTTCAACTTTACGATATCTTCGTAAGGTTCACCAGATTCATCTTTTAATTTAATTTTTAAATCAGACCAATATCTATTAGGATTTTTACTTTCTGTAAGTACAGCTATAACATCAATTACTGAAAAATAGTAATCTTCTATTTCAGAATCCCATTTAGTCCTTATTTGCTCATTTTGAAAAAGTTTAATTTCATTTTTATTAGTCAATTTTATTAACCCCTTTTTATCATTTATTTTTATAATTCTACACTGCACATTCATTCATTACATCTTTGTTTTTTCTTTGTAATCATCAAATTATGTACTATATCTAAATTCACGTATACTATAGCTATTATTTGATTTTTAAAACTTTATTAGTTTAATTCCCAAAATTTCTTTTTAAAAAACATCCCCACAATTTTTTATTTTTGTTGAATGAATTGTTTTCATCCGGTGCGTATTTACTTTTCATCAATGAGACAATGTCTAATCAAATTATCTAGTTAGGAGTTAGTTCTTTGTTATTATTTAGTTTCTTATTATATTACTTAAAAATTTGTCTCCACATAATCTTTAAAAGTTACTAAATCAAGTTTAAGGAATTGGTTTGATGAGTATTCAATTTCTCTCTAATGAAAATATGTTAACCTCTTATTTTCATTCATACTATTTAATTAGTCTTTAATACTTATAATACCCTCAGTTTTTTCCCAAACAATAATTTAAAGTTAAATAAATATTTTAAAGAGAGATAAATATTTTTAAATGACTTAAATTTTTCAATATTATCTACTTTTTAAAAAAAAAAGCTTATTTTTAGGTAAATGTTGTATGAGCTCAATAGTAATACTTTTTTTAAAATTAATAATAAACAGTAAATTTTTAACATAATGATTAACTAATATAAAAATCATGAGTGAACATATTGTTGAAGCAATCGGATTAAGTAAGGTAACAATCAAGGACGGAAAGGTAATTGATGTTAGCGAACCTAAACTGGATTACTGTCCATTATTTCATCACCACAGAGGAATGGAAAAAATAACTAAGAAAGCTATTTGGGACAATATGCAATTTAGAATCGATGATTTTGGAATGTGCACATCAAATAGACAGCTTAGAATGAAAGATTTTCTTTCTTTTGGAATTTCTGAAATTTTATCCACATTAATTAAGGAAAATGTAATAGATTGTGTAGTAATGGTTTGTGAAGGTTGCGGAACATTAATAGTAACTGAAAGTGAATTAGTTCAAGGTATTGGAGGAAGAGTCTCAGGACTTGTTAAAACTAGCCCGATTCCTGAATTGTTTGACCAATTAGGCAGAAAAAATATTTTAGAACCTGAAACTGCCAAAATTGATCAGACAGAAGGAATCAAATTAGCTATCAAACAAGGTTATAAAAACATAGCTGTAACAATAACATTAGCCCAGGACTGTCTTAAAATCCGGGAACTTAAAAAAGCACATCCTGATGTAAATATTTACACATTTGTCGTGCATACAAGTAACATAACTAAAAAAGAAGCTAGAATTCTTTTTGATGAATGTGATGTAGCAACCGCCTGTGCATCCAAATACATTAGAGAAATTGGAGAAGCTGAAAGTTTAAAAACAGTCGGCCAGTCAATTCCTATTTATTCTAAAACTGAAAATGGTAAAAAATTCTTAGAAATGAGGCTGGAAAAAATTGGCGGGAAAAAACCTAAAAAAGAAAATCCAAAAATACCTGATCCATTATTATAAACTAACTTATGAGGGGAAACATTGACACAAAAAAGTGAAGCTCAAAAAGGCAATATCACTCCAGAAATGGAAGCTGTTGCTCATGATGAAAATATAAACGTTAACAAACTAGCTAAATTAATTGCTGATGGAAGAGTTGTAATTCCTAAAAACATCAACGGCCATTCAAAAGCCTGCGGAATTGGTGATGGCCTTAAAACCAAAATCAATGCAAACATCGGTTCTTCAAGTAAAATTGATGATATTGAATTGGAAGTAAATAAAGCTAAATTAGCTCAGGAATACGGTGCAGATGCACTGATGGATTTGTCTACCGGATCTGATTTGACAACATTTAGAAAAAAAATCATGGATGCTGTAGATATAACTATTGGAACAGTGCCTATTTACGAAGCTGGAGTAATTACACTTAATAAAAACAAAGAAATCATCGATATGGATGCCGATGACCTTTTTAAAGCTATTGAAAATCAGGCTAAAGAAGGGATTGATTTCATGACCCTTCACTGTGGAATAACCAAAGATTTAGTTGAAAAATTAGAAAAAGCTAAAAGAATGATGGGAATTGTAAGCAGAGGCGGAACTTTCCTTGCATCCTGGATTAAACACAACCAGCAGGAAAACCCATTATATGAAAATTACGATTATCTTCTTGAGCTGTCCTACGAATATGACATTACATTATCATTAGGTGACGGATTAAGACCAGGATGCCTAAGCGATGCCAGTGACATTCCGCAAATCCAGGAGCTCATCAATTTAGGAGGCCTTGTTAAAAGAGCTCAGGATGCAAATGTTCAGGTAATGGTTGAAGGACCAGGACATATGCCATTAAACCAAATCAAAGCAAATATGGAAATACAAAAGACTATCTGTTACGGAGCTCCATTTTATGTTTTAGGTCCTCTTGTAACTGACTTGGCGCCGGGTTATGACCATATTACAGGAGCTATTGGAGGAGCAATAGCTGCAAGTAGCGGAGCTAACTTTTTATGTTATGTAACCCCTGCAGAACATTTATCTTTACCTTCTCTTGAAGATGTTAAAGAAGGAGTGATTGCCTCCAAAATAGCTGCTGAAGCTGCTGATGTTGCTAAAGGACTTGACTCTGCATGGGAAAGAGAACGTGAAATGGGAAAAGCACGTAAAGAATTTGATTGGGAAAAACAATTCGAACTTGCATTTGACCATTCCAAACCTCGCAGTTACAGAAACAAATGTGAACTTGACGATGACGAAATGTGTGCAATGTGCGGAGAATATTGTGCAGTAAAAATAGCAAAAGGCGACTTTTAAATGAAATATCAAGAATTAGTAGATGTATATTCTGCCCTGGAAAATACAACTAAAAGACTGGAAAAAACGCAAATCATATCTAATTTCCTATTAAAATTAGACAGCACTACCCTTGAGCAGGTAGGTTTGCTAATATTAGGCAGCATATTTCCTGCATGGAGTGATAAAGAAATTGGAATTGGCAATAAATTAGTTATGCAGGCGGTTGGTGAAGCTGTAGGAGTTACTCCTGACAAGGTTGAAGATGCAGTTCGTGATCAGGGAGACATCGGACTTGCATGCATTAGCTTATATGCTAAAAAATCACAGACCACATTCTTTTCTCAGCCTTTAACAATAGATTTTGTATTTAAAAGCTTAAGAAAACTTTCTGAAAAAAGCGGAGCAAGATCAACAAAACGTAAAATTGACATAATTTTGGAAATGCTGTCTCAAGCTTCAGCCAGCGAAGCAAAATATTTAACCCGTACTATTCTTGAAGAACTTAGAATTGGTGTTGGAGAAGGTGTTGTAAGAGATGCAATAGCTCAGGCATTCAATATTGACAAATCAGTTGTTGAAAGGGCAATGATGCTTACAAATGACTTAGGTTTGATAGCTGTTGTTGCAAAAGAAAAAGGGGAAGGCGGACTTAAAGAGTTAAACCTGACTCCTGGAACTCCAGTAAAACCTATGCTTGCACAGCTTGCACCTCCGATTCCAGAAATCATAAATGAAATGGGAGTAGCTATCTGTGAAACCAAATACGACGGAATTCGTCTTCAGGTACACAGACACAGTGATGAAATAAAAATATTTACAAGAAGACTTGAAAACATCACCCATGCACTGCCTGAAATCGTGGATTTATTTAATGAATACCTCCCTCATGAAGATTATATTGTAGAAGGTGAAGTAATAGCTACAAGAGACGGGAAACCCTTATCTTTCCAGAATATTCTACATAGAGTCAGAAGAAAACACAATATTGACGAAGCTATGGAACAGGTCCCTTTAAAAGTTTTCCTCTTTGATTTGTTATACTACATAGTTCCGATGATAGATGAACCATTACTTAAAAGGAGAAAAAAACTTGAGGAAATCGTCAACACCACACCAGATGAAATCAATTTAAGCAACATGGTTTATGGAACTCCAGATACTATTAAAGAAGTGGAAGATCTGTTTGAATTGTCAATAGCTCAACATCACGAAGGAATAATGATTAAAGATGCTGGAGAGCCATATATTCCAGGACTTCGTGGTAAAAAAATGCTTAAATATAAGGCAGAACCTGAAACATTGGACATGGTTGTTGTTGGCGGAACATACGGTATCGGTAAAAGAGGAGATTTTGTCGGCTCATATCTAGTATCCCTACGTGATGAAGACAACAATCTAAAAACAGTTGCTTATGTGGCTACAGGTCTTGATGATGCTACACTAGAATACCTTACTAAAAAAATGAAAGAATACGAACTGTCTACAAAAGGCAGAGAAATTGTTGTAGAACCTAAAATCGTATTGGAAGTGGCATTCAGTGAAATCGTTGAAAGTCCTGAATATGAAACCGGATACTCACTGCGTTTCCCTGTTGTTAAAAACATCAGAAAAGACAAAGGAGTAGATGATATTGATACAGTTGAAAGGTTAATTTCAATGTATGAAACTCAATAATCATCTAAAGCTTTTACATTCTGTATTACTTTTCTTGTTACAGGGTATACAACAACTTCATAAGCTGTTTTGAATAATGCCTGTGCCACAATCATAGTTAGAAGTGCAAATAGAGGCATTGTTCCTAAAAATCCTATTGTAATAAATATAATTGCATCCATTCCTTCACCGGCAAATGTAGATGCAATACATCTGAAAAATAATTTTTCCTCATTTTTATATTTTAAATAAACCATCAGTTTTGCATTAATCAATGATCCGACCAGATAAGCTATAAAACTAGCTATCAGCAATCTTAAAGTACTTCCCAAAACTGTATGGAAAGCTGCATCAGCTGTAAAATATGCAGGAGCCGGTAAAAACATGGTTATATTATAACAGATTACAGCTATTAAATTCATGAAAAATCCTAAATAAATAGCCATTCTGGCTTTCTGATAACCGTAACACTCTGCAAGTACATCATTAACAATATATATTATTGGAAATATTATAACTGCACAGGGCAAGCTTACCCAATACAATTCAAATGTTTTGCTTGCAATTATATTTGAAACAATCAACGATGCACAAAATATCCCAACAAGTATTGCATATAAATCTGTTTTTTTTAAATCACTGTTACCAAACATACATATTTAAATTATATTTTGATGTAAAAAAAGATTTTGCAAAACAATATTTTAAAATAAAAACCTATCAGCTATTTTTAAAATAAAAACCAAGATAAATTCATGGAAATTACAGATGACAAATTACTGAAAATAGCTCTTATAACTTCATTGATAGGTTTAATCGGTTTAATAATATTTACTCCTTCAATTGAAGTTAAAAAAGTGGAAATTCAGGATATAAACAGAGGCATGATTGATGAGGAAGTCAGCATTGACTGTGTTGTTAGCGATGTTAAAGCCTCAGCAAGTAAAAGCAGCTATTTTTTAACTATCAATGACGGAACAGGACAGATGTCTTTAATAATTTTTGAGAGCCAGTTAGCCCAGCTGGAAGATAACGGAATTGATATTGAAAGTTACAAAGGCAAGAAAGTCAGTGTTGCCGGAACAGTTACAGAATACAATTCCCAGCTGGAACTTATCCTATCAAGCGGAGATGCAATAAAAATTGTCTAACGCAAGCTTTTAAAATAAGCTGAAAAATTAACATTATCGACCATGTAAAATCCCCTGCAGAATAAAGAATTTTCGACATCATTAACTTTTTATTTATCAAAAATAAAAATAACTGTAATATAAAAAATTATGAGGCAATTAATAATGTCAGATAAAAAAAGATTATTCGGGACTTTTGGAGTTAGAAGAGTAGCTAATGAAGTTTTAACTCCTGAATTTGCATCCAGACTTGCAGCATGTTACGGATCAGTAGTTCAAGGAACAGTAGCTGTTGGTGGAGATACAAGAACAAGCAGTCCTATGTTAATGGAAGCTGTAAAAGCTGGACTTTTATCTTCCGGTTGTGATGTTGTAGATTTAGGAATTCTGCCCACTCCTGGAGTCCAGTATGGAGTTCGTAAGTATTATGACGGCGGAGTTATGATTACCGCTTCACATAATCCTCCAAAATATAACGGAATTAAATTTTTAGATGAATTAGGTATTGGAATTCCTGATGAAATGGAATTGGAAATTGAAAAATTATATTTTGATGAAGAACCGAAAAGAGCTCATTGGAGTGAAATTGGCCAGTTATACCACAATGACAAAATTATTGATGAATACATCGATGAAGCAATCAGCAAAGTAGATGTTGAAGCCATTAAAAAAGCTAATTTGAAAGTTGTTGTTGACTGCGGTTCCGGAGCAGGATCATACACTGCCCCTTACCTGATTAGAAAATTGGGCTGTGATGTAACTACTCTAAACTGTCAGGCAGACGGATTTTTCCCAGGTCGTGACCCTGAACCAATTGAAGAAAACTTACAGGAGCTAATTAATGTTGTAAAACAGTTAAATGCAGATATCGGACTTGCTCATGACGGAGATGCAGACAGAACCATCTGTATTGATGAAAAAGGAAACTTTGTACTTGGAGACAAAACATTTTCACTTGTTGAAAAACAGATGCTTAAAGAAAACAACGGAGGTACAATAGTTACAACTGTTGCAACTTCACAGGCAATTTATGATATTGCTGAAGAGTACAACGGCAAAGTAATAGCTACTGCTGTTGGAGATTTACTTGTTGCCCGTAAATTAAAAGATGAAAATGGTTTATTTGGTGGAGAAGAAAACGGTGGTTTAATCTTCCCTGATTTTGTTTATGGAAGAGATGCAGTTATGACTGTGGCTAAAATACTTGAAACAATAGCTAAGGAGAAAAAACCGTTATCCAAACTGGTTGAAGAACTTCCGGTTTACTATGCAACAAAAACAAAAATTGAATGCAGTGATGACTTGAAAGATGAAGTTATGAACAACATAGCGGATGAAATAAAAACCACTACTGATTTTGAACTTGATACCACTGACGGTGTTAAAATCCTAAAAGAAGACGGATGGGTAATTATCAGACCATCAGGTACTGAACCAATCTTCAGATGCTTTGCTGAATCTGACTCTCAGGAAAAGGCAGATGCAATGACTGAGTGGGGATTAAGTTTAATTAAAAAATACAAACATTAAGAAGTATTAATTTACTTCCAATATTTTTTTTAACTCTTTTTTATTGATTGATGAGGGAACATCCTCCTTAAGCCAGTGCCTGCTGCAGGCCACTTTATCAAGGAGTACGCACTGTGGAGGCATTCCAAGTGTTGCTGCTTTCCATCCTCCAGATATTAAATTCAACGGGCATGCAACTCCAACAATAGCCAGATCTTTTTTATCTTCATCTGTTGCATTTTGAAATGCTGAGGATTTATGGGAAACCAGATATATCTCGCAGTCATACTCATTATTTATTTTAGCTATTTCACATTCAGGATTGCAGGCTGTGCAAACTTCACCTAATCTTTTTTCAACAGCCTGACAGTGTTTTTGGTCTATTTTCATACATGTTGGCAGGACAATTGCTTTTCTTTTTCTTGATTCATAATCTGGTCTGAAAATTCTTCCCATTATTTCAGAGCAAAGCATGTTTAAATAATATAGTTCTTTCGGACTATTGAAAAATATTTCCTCTTGCTTTGATTTAGGTATATCTTCATATTTTTTCAAATAATCATTTAAATTAAATGTATATGATGATAAGTATTTTTGTGCATTTTTACAAAACCACTCCCCCAAAACCAGATACGGGGAAAAATCAACATTTTCCCATTTTCTTAAATAGGGAAGCTGATCATTAAAATCACTTATATATTCCAAATAATCAATTATTTGTTCTAAAGAAGAAAATTTATCACAGCACATCTTCCAATATATGCTGACAATCAATCCTTCAAGAATTTTTTCATCATCATCAAAGTAGTTGTGAGCAAAGTCTAAAAATTCACTGGCAAATCTTTTGACATCCCTGTAATAACTGTCATTAACTTCATAAGGTGAATCCAAACTACTCATTTTTATCAGCCCTTACACTATCAAGCAGGAATTTATGATACTCTTCAACTTCATCAAACATGATTTCAATTTCTGCTTTTGGAAAGTCGTCATATTTCAGAAATATTTCCCATAACTTGAACATTGAAAATCCAAAGTACATTTCAGCCAATTTATTTGGATTGCAGTCGCTACCAATTACATTTTTCTGAATCAGTATTTCAAAAACATCACTCCAGAAGTCAGTAGACCCTCCAAGTATCTCCCGCAGGAAAAATTCCTTAACTTCATCTATCTGATACATCTGAACAAAAATCAGTTTCATGATTTTTAAAATCTTTTCTTCAAAAATCTGTTGTTTAAACATTTCAGATCCCTGATGATAAAATTCTTCAGGATTTTCTTCAAGTAATTTTCTGATATTTTCATCATCTAACGGATTTCCTTTAAAATACTCTTCAAAATAGTTTAAAATTGACATTAAAATATCTTTTTTACTTGAATAATGATTATAAATTGAACTTTCCTTAATTCCAACTTCTGAAGCTATTGTTCTAACAGATACTGAATCATATCCCTTTTTAGAAAATAAATCCAAAGCCATGTCAAATATTTTATCTTTTGTTTGTGTTTTCATGAATATCCCAAAACTAACAGTTGTTAGTTATACTATTGTTTTGATAGTATATAAAACTAACAGTTGTTAGTTAAATAATTGGAAAAAATCCTCAGGTAAAAATACAATTTTATATCCTCAAATAATTGAGAAAGAGATGTTACAAATTATCCAGACATTCCTCTTTTAGGAAAAATGCATCTTCATTATCTGGAGATTTAAGTAAAACTTTATTGAAGCTTTCTACAGCTTCTTCAAATTTTCCCAGCTCCATTAAAACTACTCCTTTATTTAATAAAAAATCAATATTGTGTTTTTCTAAAGAAATAGCTGTATTGAAACATTCCAGAGCTTCATCTAATTTACCCAAATCAATATAAGCATTACCCATACGATTTATAGAACCTGCATCCAATTCAGAATCATCAAAACATACTTCAAGAGCCCTGTCAAAAGATTTAATAGCTTCTTCCAATTTACCCATATCAGACAATAAATTTCCTCTTGAGTTCCATACTTCAGGATTTTCACTATCTATTAAAATCAGATGGTCGTAAACATCCAAAGCTTCATCAAATTTACCTAAAACTTCTAAAATAAATCCTCTCCAATATAAAACAATTGAACTGTTCGGATTTATGGCCAGTGCAATATCACTAACCTTCAAAGCATCATCCAGTTTTCCAGAGTTAAGTAAAGCTATAGCCTTATTATTTAATATATATTCATTATGAGGTTCTATTTTTAAAGCCTTATCATAACAAAATATTGCCTGATCAAAGTGGCCCAGCCTTGATAGATTATCTCCCTGTTTATTTAATAGATAAACATCATCAGGATCAATTCTTAAGGCAGCATCATAACACATTGTAGATTTATCAAATTTACCGCTGTCAAAAAGAATATCTGCTCTTTGTGTTATCATAGCCTTTTCATCAATTTTATCCCCTTTCCAGTCATTTACATCTAATTTTTCAAAGTAAATGATTTGAAATAGTTCAGAATCCTCAATTTTGCCAGCATACATTTTTTTGAAATCCTTAACCATTTCCACAGCGCTTTCAAATCCTTCTTTTCTGGCAAGTTCATCATTATCTTTCAAATCAGAAAAAGGAATTGTTTGCACATCCAATACTTTAGCTTCAAAAATTTTCTTTTTTTCTTTAGAAACCAAATTCCAATAACAATAAAGTCTGTCGCCTTTTTTAAGAGGAGTTTTCCAAAGCTTACGTATTGTCATTGTCTTTTTTCCAGTGATTATATCAATATCCTGACTTGAAAATGATAAGATTGGCATTTTTTTCTCCTCCAGATAAATTTATATTACTTCTTCTCCAAATTCTGCAGATTTTACTTTTACAACACCGTCAAAATAAGGTTTTACGTATTCTGCAAGTTTTCTTAAATCATGAGGATTTGGAACTTCCACTTCCTCCAATGCAGGGTCTAAAACATTCCTATTCCTGAATTGTTGAATGGTATAAACTTCAGCTTCAATATCCATTACCAAATTATAAATATCCTTTTTAGTATGTAATGTCGGGACATAAGTTGTTCTGGCTTCCAGGTGAACCCCATATTTGTTTATAAGATTCATTGATTTGTGAACCTGAGAACCGACATTGGATCCTGTAACTTTCCTGTATTTTTCAAAAGGTGCTTTAACATCCAAAGAAATGAAATCCAAAATATTCAGTTTTAAAATGTTCTCAAGTTTATCGGGATAAATTCCACTGGTATCCAATTTTGTTTTGAGACCTAATTTATGCACATATTTTAGTATTTCAATAACTGCATCACTTTGAACCAGCGGTTCCCCTCCAGATATTACAACTGCATCAATAAAATCAGCAGCATCATCTATTTCTTTTTTAATTTCTTCAAAACTTAGTTGGGTGTTGTCATCTAAAAGTTCAGCATTATGACAATAACGGCAAGCAAGAGGGCATTTTGACATGAAAATAACTAAAGACATATTTCCATGAAATTCAACAGAAGAAATTACAGTTCCGCCTACATACATTAGGACAATACCTCTTTTACAATGTCTATGAATTTTTTATCCTCTTCTAAAGTACAGATACTTATCCTAATCCAATATTCATCCAATCCTTTAAATGATGTGCAGTCCCTTACAATAACACCTTTTTTCATAAGTTCAAATGCAAATTCAGATGCTGTAAATCCTGTGTCTTTTATGCCAATTAACATGAAATTAGATTTAGACGGGAAAACATTCAATGAATCGATTTTTGACAGTTCATTATAAAGATATTCCCTGCTTTCAATACCTTTTTCAATAGATGTTTCAATGTAGTTCTTATCCCTCAAAGTATTAAGAGCAGCTACATAAGACAATCTTGTTAGAGAAAATATCGGTTTAATTCTGTGCATATATTCAATAATCTCACTGCAAGCTAAACCATAACCCATTCTCATTCCAGCCAATCCCATTACTTTAGACATGGTTCTGATAATGAAAATATTGTCAAATTCATTAATCAAATCCTTGTTTGTAACTTCAGCATACTCAAAGTAGGCTTCATCTACAATAATCAGAACATCAGGATTTCCAGAGGCTATATCTCTAATATCCTTTTCATCAATTAAAGTACCTGTAGGATTATTTGGTGTGCATAAGAAAATCATTTTTGTTTTATCGTTTATAGAATTTAAAATTGAATCTGTATCCAATTTGTTTTCTTCCAAATTCCATTTAGCATAAACCGGACGAGCACCGTATTGCTGCAATAAATACTCGTAATACATGTAAGAAGGTAGAGGTACAATAAACTCATCACCTTCGTCAATAAATGTTTTAGCTAAAACATCAATGATTTCATCAGCACCATCACCACCAATAATAACCTGGGATTGTTTAACCCCAGAATAATTGGCTAATTCTTGTTGAAGCTCGTTTAAAACTGATTCTGGATATCTGTTTATGTTTTTACATTCTTTTCCGATAGCTTCAATAGCTTTAGCAGATGGGCCAAATGGATTTTCATTAGATCCTAATTTAATTATATCATCTTTATTTAAGTTGAATTCACTAGCTATCTCATCCTGAGATTTACCTGGAACATAGGAATCCATTTCACTAACTATTGCCCTTGGTTTCATTTTTTAACCTTATTTATATTGTTTTGAAAGTTTTTTGTAATTATCTGCATTTTCTTGAATATGTTCAATTTGTTCAGGAGTAACTTCCTTTATTAGTTTGCCAGGAACTCCTAAAATTAGACTGCCTTCAGGGAATTCTTTACCTTCACTTACAACAGCTCCAGCCCCTACAATAGAATTTTTACCAATGTGTGCTCCATTTAACACAGTTGCATTCATTCCAATTAGTACATTGTCTTCCAAAGTACATCCATGAACAACAGCACCATGACCTACAGATACATTATCCCCAATTGTTATCGGGAAATCTTCAGTACAATGTAATACACAGTTATCCTGTACATTAGAGTTGTTACCTATTTTAATAGAATCCACATCTCCTCTAACAACAGCTCCGTGCCAAATTGATACATCTTCACCTAATTCAACATCACCGAGTACTTGTGCACCTGGACATATTACAACAGAGTCTTTTTTATTTTCCATAATATCACCATTTAATTAATTTTTTTTCTTTTTCTTTTGAATAATATGAGTTTGTTTTTCCAATACTCTTGTATCGGAAGGTAAATCTTCGTATAACAGCACACCTGATCCGATAGTGGAGTTATGGCCTACTTTTACACCTGGAGAAAAACTTGAGTTAATACCAGTCTTTACAGAATCCCCGATAATAGCTCCCAATTTACGTCTTCCGCTGTCTATTTTCTGATTTTTAATTTTAGTTTTAATGGTTGCATTATCAAAACGCAAATTAGCTATATTTGTTCCTGCTGCTATATTGCAGTTAGAACCTATAACAGAGTCACCTACATAACTTAAATGACTAACATTTGTATTTTCCATAATAATTGAGTTTTTAATCTCAACAGCATTTCCAACATGAACATTATCACCAAAGTAAGTATTTCCACGAATATAGGAGTTAGGACCTATATCACAGTTTTTACCAATATATACATTTCCTTCAATGTAAACACCAGCCTTAATAACACTTCCCTCATCCAAAAATACTTCACCATGAATAACTGCTCCAGCTTCCACTGTTCCTTTAATTTCTGTTTTAAGCTTGCCAATTAATTCTTCATTTACTTCAATTAATTCCCATGGCCTGCCAACATCAATCCAATCTTTAGAAGTTTTATGTCCGATAACTGTTTTATTATCTTCAATTTGTAAAGATACTGAATCAGTAATTTCATATTCTCCCCTTTCAGAGATTTCTGTTTCACGGATTTTATCGAAAATATCCTTATTAAATATGTAAATTCCAGCATTGACCAAATTACTTGGTGCCTCTTCACGTTTTGGCTTTTCTACAATGTTTTTAATATTTCCGTTTTCAATTTCAACAACACCAAATGCTGAAGGATCTTCCACTTCAGTTAAAAGCATTAAAGTATCAGGTGACAAATAATTGTACTTCTTAATTATTTCATGAATAATCTCATCATCAAGTATAATATCTCCATTTAAAACAATAATACTATCATCAATAAAATCTTCACCATATGAAATAGCATTAGCTGTTCCTAAAAAGTCTTTTTGAGTTTTATAAGAAATATTGACTCCGAAATCACTTCCGTCTCCAAAGTAATTCCTAACAATTTCTTCTTTATAACGTACAATAAGCAAAATATCAGTTATACCATTATCTCTTAAAGACTCGATATTGTACTGAATAATTGGTTTTCCAGCTACTGGCAACATTGTTTTAGGTTTTGTGAGGGTTAATGGCCTCATTCTAGAACCTTCACCAGCACTTAAAATTATAGCTTTCAATTTCATTACCCCATAAGTTATTACTTATAAACTATTATAATATGTTAAGTTTATACTTATTAATTAATTTTTTTAATTGAAAAAAAGAAGATTAAAAAAAACATGCAGTAATCCGCTGCATGAAAAAGAATTTAAATATTTTCTTTTATGATTTTAACACATGTTTCTTTAATGGCTTGAGCTTTTGTGCTGTCTTTAGACTCTAAAGTTATTCTAATATAATCTTCAGTTCCTGAAGGCCTTACTAAAACCCAGCTATCATCATTGAAAGTTAATCTGACTCCGTCAATAGAATTAATTTCCTTAATATCATCAAAACTGTCTTTTAATAAATCTTCCATATTTTCCATAACGGCTGTTTTGGCTTCTTTAGAACAGATTATTTTTTCACGAATATTTGGGTAAGACGGAATCTCTAAGAGCAATTCGGACAATTTGCCTTTGTTTGATACAAGTTCAGCCATCCTTAAACCTGAAAGTATGCCGTCAGGACACATACAAAAATCAGGATGCAGCCAGGTTCCGGAAGGTTCCCCTCCAAATGCAGCATCTTTTTCTATTATGACTTCAGCTACATTTACATCTCCGACTTTAGTTCTTAAAACATTACCTTTTACAGATTCATCCATACATAAACCTGCATCTACAGTAGTGACTATGTCTCCGTCAAATTCTTTAGACATTAATGCAAGTAAAGAGTCGAATGGAGAAATATCACCATTTTCATCAATTGTAATCATTCTGTCTGCATCTCCGTCGTGTGCAATTCCAAGGTCTGCACCAATGGCTACTACAGTTTTCATCAGATTTTGCAGGTTTTCTGCATTCGGTTCAGGATTTCTTCCTGGGAAAAAACCGTCCGGCTGAGAATTAAGAGTTGTTACCTCACAGCCCGCTTTTCTAAATACCAAAGGAGATATTTCACTTCCTGCCCCTGAAGCACAATCAATGACAACCTTTAAACCTGGCTTAATATTTACCATACCTACCAGATCATCAATATATCTTCCTTTAATTTCTTCGTTAACTCTTAAGCTACCTACTTTATCCCAGCTTACTGAAGTGTAAAATTCATTTGAGTAGATTTCTTCAATTTTAGCTTCCTGAGCTGAAGTGTATGCCATTCCGTTAGCATTCCAAATTTTAATTCCGTTGTACTGTGAAGGATTATGTGATGCAGTCAGCATTACTCCTGCATCAGCACCTAATTTATCAGTAGCATAACCTACCAAAGGAGTTGGAACCATTCCTATTTTAATTACATCTACTCCGCTTTCAAGCAAACCTGCACAAATAGCCTGGTCAAGCATTACATTAGTAGTTCTTGTATCATAACCTAAAACTACCGTTCCCTCATTACCCAAATAACAAGCTAATGATTTACCGACATTTAATGCAAGTTCACATGTAACTTCAGAATTTATTTTCCCCCGAATTCCAGAAGTTCCGAACAGTTTTTTAACAGCCATTGAATCAACTCTTTTAAGCTCCAAACTTATGAGCATAGTTCATTAAATCCATCATGATGTTCATAACGTCTGCTCCTCTAATTCTGCAAAGCCCTCCTTTTGCAACAGCTACTTCAGAGTATTCACAAACATCATCCACTCTTACTTCAGGTCCTGTAATAATAACCGGCACAGGATCTCCTGAATGGTTTAAAACAGAAATTGGAGTTGAATGATCCGCAGTCAAGAAAATATAAACATCTTCAAGTTTTTTAAGTTCACTCATAACAACCCTGTCAACTTTTTCAATGAAGTCACGTTTTTCAACAGCCTGCCCGTCATGACCTGCTTCATCTGCCCCATCAATATTTATCAGGAAAAAGTCATGGTCTGAATTTTTAACCTGGTCAATAATTGTGTCTCTGATATTTTCCAAATTGGTGTCAATTCCACCAGTAACATCTTCCATTTCAATAATATCCATACCGGCAAATCTTCCTATTCCCATAATAAGACCAGTTTCAGCAATACATGCAGAATTAACTTCATATTTGTCATTTAAAGCTTCTACAACCGGAACTTCACCTGCACCACGTGGAATTATAATATTTGCAGGAGGTTCATTGTTTTCTATTCTTTCCAAATTAACAGGATGGTCTTTAATCATTTCATAAGATTTAACTACCAATTTATTTAAAATATCTGCAGTTTTTTTAGCTTCAACTGAATCATCTAAAGGTATAACTTCTTTAGGTTTGTTTCCTTCCACTTTAGGATCAGCATCACTTACTTTATCAGATAGACCTTCACCTCTTAATACTAAAACTGCTCTGTGACCAGTTGATTCCTTAAAAATAATTTTAATATCAGGATAATCTTCCAAAACCATTGTATTTAACACTTCAACGATTTCATGAGTTCCCTCTCTGATTCTTCCTGCACGTCTGTCAGTAACTATACCATTTTCATCAGCTGTTGAGAAATTACACCTAAATGCAATATCTCCAGGAATAACATCTACTCCAACACCCGCCGCTTCAAAAGGGCCCCTTCCTGTGTATACTTCGTAAGGGTCATAACCTAAAATAGACAAATGAGCAGTGTCACTACCAGGTATAATTCCCGGAGCTATTGAATCCATAATTCCAGTTATACCATTTTTAGCCATTTCATCCATATTCGGAGTATTGGCTGCTTGGAGAGGGGTTTGATTATCAAATTCTTTAAGTGGACGGTCCCCCATACCATCCATAACTAAAACTATTCCCTTCATAATGTCACCTTAATATAATACTTTTAAATATATTTTTCAATAGTTATAAAATTATTTAAAAAAATCAGATTTTAGAAACCTATTAAAGGTTTAATTAAAACTTTAATTAAATTTGCAACAAAAAACAGCACAAGTATCTTAACCCAGGTACGTTTATCCTTAAAAATCTCATCACCATATCTGCGTTTATAATATACTGCAATAATTACTGCAATAAGTGTTGAAACAACAATATCAAAATTAAACTCTGCTACAGACATGATTTACTATCTGTTTTAACTTATTAAAATAATTAATTAAACAAGTAAAATACCGATTAAAGCTCCGGTAATAGTAGCTATAAGATTTACATGTTCATTTGTAAGCAAATCTTTTCTTTCAAAGACTGCTCCAAGGATACTGTCCATAAAACAACCTAATGTTCCAGGAATAACTGCTAAAATAATAGCTAAAACAGGATTATTAATAATTCCAAGCAAATAAGCACAAATACCAACAATAGCTGCACCAATCATACCTGCAACAGTTCCCAAAACAGATACTGCGCCGTCAGTTCCAGGTTCAACCTTTTTAAAAGTAGTAATTAATCTAGGCTGATGCAATACTCCTATTTCACTGGCTAAAGTATCTGCTGTTGCAGTAGCTATTGCCCCAATAAATCCTCCGACAAATGATAAGTAATAACCTCCAAATGCAGCCATCATAACTGCTACAATACCATTTGAAATAACATTTTTAGAAGTTCTTCTACCTTCAAATTCCCCTAAAGATTTTTTATAGGATTTTGAGAATTTTGTAGCCGCCAGACTTAAAATAAGGAATATTAAAATTAATAATAACCAGTTAAATCCTGCTGAGAAAATAATGATAACTCCCATAATAATCATAACAACTGATCCAAGAGCGTCTAAGGATTTTCTTTTGTATGTTAAGAATCCCAATAAAAACAGGATTAGAACATAACCCCAATTAATCATTATTAACTTTTCAACCATATTATCAACACAATAATATTTCTAAAGGATAATATAAAAAGCTACCTAATTTAACCATATAATTAATATAATATATTAACCATAATTTATTCTATGAGAACATTATATAAGATAATTATCGTACTGGCTATCTTATTCGTAAGTTTTGAAATTGGAATTGCAATTCCCGGAAGTTTCATTTATGCTTTAATTACCTTAATAATAATTGCAGGAATCATTAACTACATCATTTCAATTTACAATGACTTAGTGACTAAAAGAAACAGGGTAAAAAATTCCTGGAGTAAAATTGATGTTCAGTTAAAAAGAAGAACCGACCTAATTCCAAATCTTGTGGAAGTTGTTAAAGGTTATGCAAAACATGAACATGACACATTTACTCAGGTAAGTCAGGCCAGAGCTTCATTAATGAATGCAAGAAATATAGAAGACATACAGAAATCAAATTCCCAGCTATCCCGAAGTCTTGTTAATTTATTTGCAATAGCTGAAAAGTATCCTGAACTAAAAGCCAATTCAAACTTTTTGGATTTGCAAAGACAAATAAGCGACAGTGAAAATAAAATAGCCATTTATAGAGAAAGCTTCAATAATTATGTTTTAGTCTACAACAACAGCTGTGAACAATTTCCAAGCAATTTAGTTGCACAGTTATTCGGATTTAAAACTGCAAACTTTATTGAAATTCCTGAAGATGAAAAAACTGTACCGAATGTGGAGTTTTAATTTATTATTTTTTACAATGAAATATAACATTGTGATATAATGAAATGAAAAAAAATAAGTAAAAGTATTTAGTTTAATACTTTACTTTTGATAATTTCCACTCTTTTAAGAGGGTAGATTTTTTTAGCATTGTGATAAACTTCAGATGCTAATTTACCGTTAACAACAAGTTTTATTAATTCATCGAAAGATTTTTCTGCTGCAGTTTCAGCTAATAAATCATTGATAACTTGTCTCATGTATTTTTGTTGGGAAGATTTAGCTCTTCTGGTAGTTACTGCAAGTACATGAAGTTTAACTTTACGATCATCTTTAGTTTTAACAACAGAAGAAGCATCGATTCTACTGGTTCCTCTTCTAATCATGCTTCTTACATAATCAGTAGTAGTTTTGTGACCAGTAAATTTGGTGTTTGCAACATCTCCTGCTACATTATCAATTTCAAACCTGAGTTTGATGTATTGTTTGGAAAAGTCACCGGACAATTCCCTCATAGTAACTTCTACTCCCCTACCGATGAGATAATCAGGGTCTCTTGCTGGAGTTTCTCCAATTTCTTTGTCTTCAAAGTTTACTGGTGTTTTAATAGTATACCAGGATTTTTCTTTCCATGTGTCACGTACTCTACGTCTTGCTTTTGCTTTTGCCATTATATCAACCTTTTATAGTTTTTCCGTAAATTTTATTATCGTTAAAAATATAGCTATCGCTATAGTAAATTTAAAAATAGTCCACCAAATACCGTATCTGTTAAATTAAACACAATACAGAATATAAAATAAGATTATAATTGATTATAGTTTTATAATCCGTTAATCGACTACTGTGAGTTTTACTCACTTATTTTAAAGAATAATACATTATAAAGTTTTAAATTATTAAAACCCGCCCTTAAAGGTTATTATTACTTCTTTTCTTCATGATATATAAAGCTTGTTAAATGACTAAACATTTATTCCATATAATTTATAACCTTAGTTATTACAAACTTAAACAAAAAGAATGATTATAATATCATTTTAAAATAGTAAAAACACATTAAAACAAAATAAAAATAACACTAGTTGGAAAATAAGGAGTATTAAAACTCCTTATTCCATACTAGGCAAATATTTCTGGTCTGAAGCATAACTGGACCCGATTAATTTTCCGCTAGACGTATTGTACTGTCTAAAACCACCATCAGAATAAGTTACTTCACGATAATAGCTGCCGTCATCTGCCTGATAATTATATTTTACCACTTCACTTACAACATAAACTCCTGAATTCGGCTTAGTGTTGTCACTTGTGTTTTCAGTTGTATTATTGGTTAGATTTTCAGCAGTGCAGTTAGTAGACACAGTATCGTCTTCATCATCATGGATATCATCAGCAAAAGCAATTGCAAATGCTATAATGCATGCCCCGACAATAATTGCACAGATTATTATAATCAAATCTTTAGATTCCATTAAAGCAACCTCCAATTGATTTTTTAAAAAGCCCACATGGGGAATCGAACCCCAGACCTATTGATTACGAGTCAATCGTTCTACCTTCTGAACTATATAGGCTTAACTATTATATTTGTAATTAAGTAATATACAAACATTCCTATAAAATAACACACAACATCCCACCAGTCAGAAACACTTCCAGGTCTTAAAAAAATAGCTATGTACTCACCTAAAAAAGATAGAAATATTGTAATTAAAGTCAGATATTTTAAGGATGTCACCTGCATATTTGACCTGTATAATGAAATGCTGTTTATTAAAGCGAAAAATAATGGCTCAGCCAGCAAATCATTGAGATAATTATTGAAAAATGGAATTCCCAAATTCTTCAAAACCAGCTGATTCAAGCCATAAACAGCTAATACAACAACCAATATTACAATATTTGTTTTATTTTCCATATTATCCGCAAACAGAAAATATTACAAGTGCAATAAGCACTCCCAAAACAATAGTACATAAGTCTTCCATAATAATAATATCGTGACTATCATATATAAAACTTGTTAAAAAAATAAAAAGAGAAAATCAGCTATTCATGAAATTGTAGTGATCAATATATCTTTGTAAAACTTCCTCAACAGGACCTTCATCACTAACCAGCTTAATTCCTGCATCCTCTGCCTTAATTTTGGATTTGAATCCGTATTTTGTAGAAATTATAACATCACAGTCATTGCATTCTTGAATAACATCACCGCCCTGATGTTTGGCGTCCTTATCAATAGCCAATTTTCTTGTTTCAACAAAATCAAAGTCATTGTCAACTACATCATAAATAACTAATGATACTGCTTTTCCTAAATGCAAATCAACAATATCTCCATTGGAAGATGCAAGTGCAATTCTCATTTTAATCAACTAATTTTTTAATTATATTGGCAACATTCTGACCAAATAACTTAATAGTGGCTATTCCTTCACTGTCATCTAAAGCTGTACCTTCAGGACCTGCAAATACCATGTTCCAGTAAGTACTTCCAGCTATTATCATATTGTTAATCGGGAAAAACATTGTCATTTCCTGTAAGGTTAAAGTCTGTCCTCCACGTCTTGCAACAGCAATAGGGCCTCCAACCATCCATTCTAAAAATTTGTCGTTTCCTCTTGAAACTTTACCTATCCTTTGAAGAGCAGCCATTATGTCTCCTCTTGCAGTTCCGAAGTAAACTGGTGCTGCAGGAATAAATCCGTCAGCCTGTCTGATTTTTTCAATGATTTCATCCAAACCGTCATTTAAAACACAATTTCCTGTTTTTGCACATCCGTTACATGCAACACATGACTGTATCTGTTTTCCTCTTAAGGATATGATTTCAGCTTCAACACCATTTTTCTCAATTTCTTCAGCACAAACTTCCAGAACATCCTGAGTGTTACTGTTAGCTCGAGGACTGGAATTTAATAATATAACTTTTGCCATAACATCAACCTAAATAAAATTTTGTTAAATAAATAATAAATCTTTTTGAAAAAAGAATTTAAACTTCAGCACCATTTAAAGCATGGCGACAAGGACAATCAAAATCGTCGTCTAAATTCCTGATGATTTCATAAATCAATTCAAGCAAATCTGATTCTTTAGCCTTAACCATTTCAAATACTTCATCAATGGTCAAGTTATCTTCAGAAATGCCTGATGCATAATTTGAAACTATACAAATGGAGTTGTAACAAATTGCCCTTTCACGAGCCAATGTTACTTCAGGAACTCCAGTCATACCTACCAAATCCCCTCCAAGAAGTTTGAACATTTTGATTTCAGCAGGTGTTTCAAATCTGGGTCCCTGTGTACACACATATGTTCCGCCAGTAATAACTTCTCCGCAGTCAGCCATTATATCCCTTAGACGACTGCAATAAGGTTCAGTTACATCTACATGAACAACATGGTCTTCAAAGTATGTCTTATCCCTGTTTTCTGTAAAATCTAAAAAGTCATCGGGAATGACAAATGATCCAGGAGGCATTTCCAGATTCATAGACCCAACAGAATTGGTAGCTATTATCTGTGTAACACCTACATTTCTAAGTGCATCAATATTAGCTCTGAAATTGATTTTATGTGGAGGGATACTGTGTCCTGCAGCATGTCTTGGAATAAAAGCTACTGTTTTATTGAATATATCCAAAATAGAAACTTCAACTTCCCCATAGTCTGTTTTGACTAATTTTTTTTCAACACTGTCTGCCTTCTGAGTTATTTCATAAACTCCGCTGCCGCCAATAATTCCAATCATCTTATCTTATCCTTTTGTAACAGCTAACGGTTTTACTTTTGCAACAAGTTTAGCTATTCCTGTACTGTCAGATATTTTAACTACACTGTCCACATCTTTGTATGCACCAGGTGCCTCTTCAGCTATTACATTTTCAGTTGTAGCTCTGATTTTTACTCCGTTTGCAGCCAAAGTGTTTTTGATTTCTTCAGGTTTGTAGTCTTTTTTAGCCTGTGACCTTGATAAAACCCTTCCTGCACCATGTGCAGTGGATCCGAATGTTTCTTCCATTGCTGTTTGTGTTCCATGCAATACATAAGATGCTGTTCCCATTGTTCCAGGAATCAATACCGGCTGACCCACTTCCATGTATTTTTCAGGAATTTCTTCACTTCCAGGTCCGAATGCACGGGTAGCTCCTTTTCTGTGTACCACCAGTTTAATGTCATTGCCTTTGAATTTGTGTGTTTCCTGTTTAGCAATGTTGTGAGCTACATCATAAACAATGTCCATTTCCATATCTTTAGCGGATTTTCCTAAAATGTCTTCAAAGGTTTCCCTTATCCAATGAGTCATCATCTGTCTGTTTGCCCATGCATAATTAGCTGCAGCATACATAGCTTTTAAGTAGTCCTGAGCTTCCCTTGAATCAAATGGTGCACAGGCCAGTTGTCTGTCTGTAAGATCTATTTGGTGATTTTTATAAGCTTTATCCATTACTCTTAAATAATCAGAACATACCTGGTGTCCGCAGCCTCTTGAACCGCTGTGAATCATTATTACAACCATTCCTTTTTCAAGTCCGTATACACCAGCCACTTCATCATTATATATTTCATCAACAACCTGAATTTCTAAAAAGTGATTTCCAGAACCTAAAGAACCAAGTTGAGGTATTCCCCTTCTTTTAGCTTTGTCACTGACTTTAGCTGAGTCTGCTTCTTTGATTCTTCCGTTTTCTTCTAAAACTTCCAAATCTTCTTTCCACCCGTAGCCATTTTCTACAGCCCATTCAGCTCCGAAATTTAAAACATCATCTATTTCATTTTCTTTAAGCTTGATTTTTCCTTTGCTTCCTACACCAGACGGAATGTTTTTAAACAATGCTTCAATTAATTCATCAAGCTTGTCTTCAATGTCTGCTTGTTTAAGATTGGTTTTTATTAATCTGACTCCACAGTTAATGTCAAAACCTACTCCTCCAGGAGAGACAATTCCATTTTTTTCATTGAATGCTGCCACCCCACCTATTGGAAATCCATATCCGAAATGAATGTCAGGCAGACCGATTGCATATCTGTGAACACCTGGAAGACATGCAATATTTACAATCTGGTCAATAGCCCCATCTTCCAAAGCTTCAAAACTTTCATCATCAAGATACAATCTTCCAGAAGCTCTCATTTTTTTATTAACGCTTCCTGGAACTTCGTAGACGTTATCTTTAACTTTTTTAATGTTATCTTTAATACTCATAAAAATCACAAACTATTTTATAATATTTATAATAGGACAATAAATAATTTTTTGGTAGAAAATAGAATGAAATTAATAAAAAAATTACTCCAAAAGATAAAATCGGCAGCAAAAAACCTCTTTTTTACAGTCTAAAAAAAACAAGTTAAATGAGGCCATAAACCTCACCGGCAAATTGAGAAAAATAAAATCTCTTAAAGATTAATTGTTTATTTACAAAAGCTTTATTAAGAAAATTTTTATTTTCTAAATAAAGCAGATATTCCTGCAACCAACAGCAGCAATGCTCCAAGAACACCAAAGAAAGTAGATCCCAGCAGAACCAAGATTGCAGAAACAATAAACAGGAATCCTCCAACATCACTATCTTTAAATACATGAATAGATGCAAAAATACCTAAAAATGATCCAAGAGTAGCTATAAGTCCTAAAAAGGATGTTGCTCCAAATCCAAAACTTCCAATCAATAAAATAAATGAACTAGAAACCAAACTTACAAGTGCCCCTAAGCCACCTACAATTAGTTCAAATATTCTTGAAACTGATTTTCTTCTTTGCATATTTAATTATTTAACTATAATTCATTATATATGTTTTCATAAATCAACAATTGCTGAAAGTTTTACAGCATTCCCCTCAACAATATTCATTTTGTGAAATGTTATTGCCTTAACTTCATCGCCGCGGTAATGTTTATCCCAATTAATATCTTCGCCTTCAATTGTTGCACTTAAGTGATATCCGTCATCTATTTTATCAATCATGACTTTAAATTCTGAAAATAACATGAATTCTATTTCATGCAAAAATAAAAGTTCCTCTAAAAAATCATATAATAATGAAACTTTGTCTTCTGAGGTTATTTCAAATGATTTGGAAGTTATTGGATTTATATTATCTGTTTTGGAAATTATATTAAATAATGCCAATCCTGCATTTTCAAAAGCTTCGTTTAAGTTGTTTCCATATGCATAAAATCCAATATCTGCAGTTACATCAAAAAATTCAAATTTTTTCATAGTTTTTTTCCTAAAATATTACTTTTCAAATGGGGTGTCTCTCTTTCTTTATATTACACTTTCAAACAATATTAATTTAGCGATGTGATAGAAATGTTAAAAAATTCAGATACCACAATAAAAGCTGATTTAAGAAAGAAAAGTTCTATAATGGATGAAATAGAATATAGTAACTATAATATTCAAGCTTGCATGGTGATACTTGTTATAATGATGGTATTGCTTTTATCAATAATCTCTGTTGTAACTGCGCAAAATCCCAATTTAGTATAATTGGTTTTTTCTGATTATATGCTACCAAACCCTTGGCGCAGAAAAAGCATTAGATCAAAACAGGTTGACCCATGCAAAAATCTAATGTTACAGAGATGATTAATATGAAATTTGATTCAGATATGAAGTTTTGTCAGTCATGTGCAATGCCTATGACTGAAGAATTATACGGCAGCAACAAAGACGGCAGTAAAAACGAAGATTACTGCATTTACTGCTATGAAAATGGTGAATTTACAGCAGATATATCTATGGAAGAAATGATTGATTTTTGTGTTCCGAAAACTGTCGAAAATACAGATATGGATGAAAAAACAGCTAGAAAAATGTTAAATGAAGCATTTCCACAACTTAAAAGATGGAAATGAATTTCATAATTTGAAATCACATGGGTTAAAACGTAAAATAATTTCTCTGGAATTTCCTCTTGACCCTTTTCCTGTGAATTTTGTATCAATTAATCTTAAAAACTCCAATTTTTCAAGGGTTCTGTTAAAGGTAGCATAACTTACATTTTCTTTTTCTTTAAACAGTTCAGATAATTCTCCAGCTGTGAAAATCTTATCTGAATCTGAAATTATTTTTAATAATGCCTTTTCGGTGTCATTTAATGATTTTAAAGTTTCTGAGATTTGCACTGAAACTAAAGAATCAACTGCTTTTTGGAAATGTTCTTCAGTGATTTCTCTAGAGGCATCAGCCTCAGCAATATTACCGCAAGAGCGTAAAAGATTGATACCTACTCTCAAATCACCTACATCATAGGTATGCATAGCTACCAATTCCAATATTTCATCACTCATTACTCCAGGGAAAAATCCTGCATTTACCCTGTCTCTTAATATATCTTCAATTTCTGAGTAAGTATATGGCTGAAATGTAATGTCCTGAGGTATGAAAACCGTGTTTACGTTTTTATCAAAGGCATATCTGAATTCCAGATCAGACAATATTGCAAAAATTCCGGTTTTAACACCAGGATATTCTTCATATGCTCTTAACAAATCATAAAATACTTTATTAGCTGCCTTACTTTGGAACAAATAATTGACATCATCCAATGCAACGATTAATGCTTTTTTATCTGATTGAAGTTTATGCATAATCTGGTCATAAATTCTTGAAAATGGAACTCCTGTTTCCGGAGGAATATGGCCAAACAGCTTTTTGTATATTTGTGAAAATATTCCAAAACGTGTTGTATGAAGCTGACAGTTTATATAAACACAAACAACTTTTTCTGTAGTCTTTTCAACTAATTCAAATACTTTTCTGATAGCTGTTGTTTTTCCGGTTGCACATGAACCTAAAACAACGGAATTTGATGGCTGACCTCCACTTATAGCCGGTCTGATTGCCATTGCCATAGCTTCCATTTGCCTGTCCCTATAATTATAATTTGGAGGCACATAATCTGGATCAAAAGCATTTATATTTTGAAAAAGACTTTCATCATGCATTAAAATATCTTCAATTCCCATACTTATCATTTATATTTAAACTATTATAAAAAAATTATTATGACTTTAAATTAATAATTTTAACGTCCTCATTATCGTCAATCCACTTTGTAAACAATTCTGCATACTTCAATTTTTTTGTTTTGATTTCATCAGCCTTTGCAGTCTCTTCTGCAATATTCGGTCTTGAATATTTGGTTACAACATCTCCAAAATCCATTCCTGCCAATGTCAATTCACTGGCACCAAGTGCAATAGCTAAAAACATTGCCCTGTCCCCGTCTGTAAATCCTCCAAAATTATAGAGGTTTCCATGTGACTGAGCTTGTGTTGTTCCTAAAACATTATCGAAGAATGGAGTGTAATTTCGTACTGCATCCATGTTATTTCCATGACCGTGAATAACTAAACTTGCACCATGTGCATTTGCATATAAAATATCATTTATTTTACCGTCCAAATCAGTAGCTATTATGTCCGGAACTATTTTTTCTTCAACCAGAGCTGTTGTTGCCCCGTCTGCAGCTATTAAAACATAATCTATCAAATCATAGTTTTCTTTTATTTTTTTAATATGCTCTTTTAGAGAAGGACCTGCTCCAAATACTATGAATTTAGTGGAAAAATCTACTTTTTCATGCAAATCCTCCAGTGTTAAACAGCCTTGCTCAAAAAGAATGTCATCCAATACCTGGGCAGTTTTTTCATCATCTTTTCTTTCAAATCCGAAATCATCCAATATTTTCTTATAGTAAGTTTCCCAAAGACCAAAATCCATTTTAAAACACCTTTACATATGAATTTAGTTGCAAATTATTAATATTTTTTATTCCTTATTAACAACTCTAATGTCCTTACCTGTAAAATATCTGTACAAATCATGAAACTGCCTTACAACAAAACCTGTACATGCAGCCGAGATTATTGTACCTGCACTTACACTTCCCAAAACATCACCTAAAAATATCCAGCATAAAATAACTGTTATTATCACCATTGATGAATCAATGCATATTTTAACTGATGAGAATTTCCTATCTGCAGCTATGGCTATTGCCTCTATAAGACCTTCTCCCGGAAGAGGTGCAATATTTGCAGGCATCATTATTAAAATCCCTACAGCTATAAGAACTATGCTTAATGCAAGCATTAAAAATTTGCCCATTAATGAAAGGTTCTGAATCGGTGCCATTACCCACAATGAAAAATCGACAAAGTATCCGAATAAAAAAGCACTAACAAGCTGAAGAAGTCTTTTCGGATGATACTTGTCTTTCAAAATTGGTTTTTGTATAAAAATAACTACCAGATAAAATAAAACTGATGAAAGCCCCACATCAATATTTGCAATTAAAGCTATTGCATAAGGAATTGAATTGATTGGAGTAACTCCCAATTCAGATTTGATTGAAACCCCTACTGCAAAAGACAGTATGCATACACCGATTATATAATATATTATTCTTTTAATTAACTCTTTTGTAATTTTAATTCTTTCATACCCCTAATTTTCTTTATTAACTACTGTAATTGACTTTCCAGTTATTTTTTCATACAATTCTGTAAGATATCTTATAATAATTCCGATGAATATTGCTGCAAGAATTGTACCTATATTCACACTTCCAAAAATATCCGATGTAAAGAGTCCGCAAATGATTAAAGATAACACAACCATTGATGTATCAAAAACATACTTTGACTTTGGAAAATCGTTTATTATATGCCAAAGATATGGCCTCCACAACTCCTTCACCCGGAAGAGGAGCAATGTTTGCAGGCATATATATTAAAATACCGACAGCTATTAAAAACATACTTACAATCAGCAGTGTAAAGTTAACATCCAAAGGCAGGCCCGGCATCGGAGATAAAATCCACAGTGAAAGATCTGTAAAATACCCGAACATAACTGTATTGATTAATTGCAAAAGCCTTTTTGCTTTAAATCTCTTTTTTAAAATTGGTATTTGCAAAAATACAAGAATTGCATTAAAAATAATTGTTGTAATTCCAATATTTGCACCTGAAGCCAGTGTCAAAGAGTAGGGAATTGAGCTGATTGGTGTAACTCCCAAACCAGACTTTATTGAAAGGCCCACTCCAAGTGACATTACAAATAATCCTCCAACAAACAAGATAATTCGTTTAATCCACATTAAAATACCTCACATCTGTTTAAAATCTATTGTTTTTCCGGTCAAATAGCTGTTAAGTTTATGGATATATTTCAAAACAGTTCCAACAAAAACAGCTGAAAGAATTGTTCCAATACCTATGCTGCCCCCAATTACTCCTAAAAATACAAAGCAAAGCACTACAGAAATAACAAGCAGGCTAACATCATAAACAACCTTGGTTTTTGAGAAAGGCATATTAAATGCAATGGCCAATGCCTGAGTTACCCCGTCAACAGATACAGGAATAATGTTTGTAGGCACATAGAAAAATAATCCCAAAGCCACACTGAATATGCTTAGAAATGTCAGCAGCAGCTCAGAGAGGATACTGGTCGGATCCGGAATAAATCCCATCAGCCCAACTGAAAAAGTTGTGAAATATCCGAAGAGCACCCCCACAAAGACCTGCAGGAAGTGTTTAATCTTAAAGTCCTTTCCCAACAGTATCAGTTCTATCAAAACTAAAACTGCATGAAATATAATTGTAGCTTTACCTATTTCAATTCCCCAAATCAAATTTAAAGTATATGGAATTGAACTGACTGGCGTTGCTCCCAAATTAGATTTTACTGAAAAACCTATCCCCAAAGTTATGAACCATAATCCCAAAAGATAGTTAAATACCCTTTTAAAAGTCAATTTGTCATTTCCAAAAAAATTCATGTTATATTATATGTACTACACAATATTTAAATTATATGTACTACACAATATTTAAAAACTATAAAAATAAGACATTTATATAGCTTTATCATAAGCTAAATCATAAAATTTATTTTTACATACGGAGGAAATTTTAAATGGATGAAATTTTATTAATGCTTCCAGGTCCAACAACAGTACACCCAAGAGTACTTAACGCTATGTCTCAAGCTGTTGTAAATCATAGAGGAGCTAAATATGGGGAAATCTTAACTGAAACCAGTGAATTAATGTCTGATGTTTTCCAAACCTCTAACCAATCCTATTTATTAACTGGATCTGGAACTGCAGCAATGGAAGCAGCTATAAGTAATGTAGTAAATTCCGGAGAAAAAATCTTAAATGTCGTAGGAGGAAAATTCGGAGAACGTTTCATGAAAATAGCTAATGCTCATGGAATTACCACCGAAGAATTAGCAGTAGAATGGGGAACTGCAGTAACTCCTGAAGCTATTAAAGCTGCTCTTGATGCTGATGAGGATATTAAAGCAGTATCTGTTGTTCATAATGAAACCTCAACTGGTGTAGCAGCACCTATTGAAGCAATTGGAAAAGTAATGAAAGACTACGATGCACTCTACATTGTAGATACAGTATCTTCCCTTGGAGGAGACTATGTTGATGTAGACAAATTCGGAATCGATGTATGTATTACAGGATCCCAAAAATGTATTGCAGCACCACCTGGAATGGCTGCCATTACATTAAGTGACGATGCATGGGCTGCTGCAGACAAAGTAGACTCCCACACTTTCTACTTAGATATGCAGGCTGCTAAAAAAAGTGGAGACAAAAATCCACCACAAACTCCATACACTCCTTCTGTATCTCTAACTTATGCTATGAACGAAGCATTGAAAATGGTTATGGAAGAAGGATTAGAAAACAGAGTTGCACGTCACCACAAAGCTGCTAAAGCTAGTGTAGCTGCTGCAAAAGCATTAGGTTTAGAATTATTCGCAGATGAAAAAGTATCCTCAGCTACTGTAACTGCAGTTAAAATGCCTGAAGGCGTAACTGATGCAGAATTCAGAGGAACTACCCGTGACAAATACGGAGTGGAATTAGCTGGTGGACAAGACCACTTAAAAGGAAACATATTCAGAATAGGACATATGGGAAATATTTCCTACAAAGAATTGGTACAAACCTTTGCAGCTATCGGAATGACCTTAAAAGGTCTCGGTGCAATTGAAGATGCTGGTGCTGGAGTAGCATCCATTACAGAATCATACTTATGATTCTGCTTTTTTTCTTTTTTTAAATTTGATGTTAAAACAAATCATTATTTTTAGAGTTGCATATCATCAAAACATGACTGATTCATTTTTCAACAGCTATGAAAATTTTATCGATTATACTCGATAAATTTTAAAAAATAGTAAAAATTTCTTCTATACTCGATAAAAACCAATATTAGAAAATTGCTTTAAATTCATTATTTTATTGATTTAAGAATGTAAAATTGTTTTTAGAAAAAACTGACCAATTTATAAACTATAAAAATCAATAAGATATTGGATATCCAATAAAAGCAACAGGGGGTTTTAATCATTAACTATCACTTACTGGACATAACATTAAAAGAAATAGCAAACTCTTCAATAAATGAACTGTTGGACTTTATGAACATCGATTATGAAATTGTAGAATCCGCCAAAACAGAATTTACGGAATTAAAAAATAAAAGATATCATCTGGACTATGTAGGCAAAACAAAAGACAAAATTTATATCCATATGGAATTTCAGGCCAGAGTTCCAACAAAAAAGGAACTACAAAAAATTTTCGCTTATGCTGCATTGCTGCATGAATATACCGGCTGTTTTGTTGAAACCTACATTATCTGTGTTCAGGCAATATCAAAAGACCCGATCATCCACCAATACAGCAAAGACAATGTTTTTAAAATTAAAATCATATCCTTAAAAAACATTGACGGAAATGAAAAAATAAATAGTATAAGTAAAAAAATAGAAAACAACGAAAAACTAACCAGAACAGAAATACTTGCTTTGAAATTAATGCCTTTTACAAGCTACAATGAAACAACAGAAGAAATAACATTGAAAACCGCTCAATTAACTAATAAAATAACAACATTAACTATGGACGAACTTAACAACATCAAATACATTCAACAGGCAGTATGTTCCAAAGTAATAAAAAAAGAACACCAACAACCAATAATGGAGGAAATAAAAATGAGAAACACACTATACGACCAAGCCAGAAAAGAAGGAATAAAAGAAGGAATAAAAGAAGGAAAAACTGAAGGAATAAATATAGGAGAAAACAAGAAAGAAACAGAAATAAAAAACGAAATAAAAACACTAATTCAAAAAGGAAAACTACCCCAAGACACATTAAACCAAATACATTCCTTAAAAATGTAAAAATAATTCATAAAATAGGCTTGATAATAGCTAAATTATTAAGCCTGAAATTTTTTTTAAATAAACAAAATATTTAATATTTGATAGTTAATATTATAATTAACTAAAAAAAATGGATGTGTCAAAATATGGCTGAAAATATTAAAACAAGTGTAGAAGAATTACGTAAACTTATCAGTATTGAAAATGTTGTCGGAAAACCTATTGATGCAGGAGACCAATTTTTAATTCCAGTAATGAGAATGGGAGTAGGTTTTGGAGCCTGTGAAAACATACTGGGCAATGACGGAAACGATACTGTAGGTGCAGGTGCAGGTGTTGAACCAGTTTCCATGGTAATTATTCCAAAAAATGCCAAAAGCGGAGAAGGAGTTAAAGTTGTTAACTTAACTAAAGGAACCGAAACCAACAAAGCATTGTCTGATTTAGGACTGATTGTTTCTGACCTTGTTAAAAATTACTTCTCAAAATCTTCAGATGACTACGATGAATCTGAATATATTGAACCTGAGTTTACAACTACCGAAGACGAACAATAAACTTAAAAAAGGGATATTTTGAACACCATATACATCCTAGGAATGATTTTACTTATAATCATCCTAATTCTTATTATTTTTTTATATATGGGCCTTAGAATATCACTTAGCTTTGAAAAAACCGGAAGCAAACTTTCAGCTATTACTAAAATAAATATTTTTAAAAAAATAACTGTTTATAATTCTTCAAAAGAAAAAGAAACCTCAAAAGACGAAGATGATGAAAAAGAGTCTAAAAATTTAATGAAACCTCTTAAAAATGCCCTGCCTTACATTTCAGATTTTTTAAAAAAAACCGTCAAATCCCTCAAGGTATCAAAATTAGAAAATCATCTTAAATTTGGACTGGCCAGTTATGCAGACACTGCGCAGTATATAGGATATATCTGGGCTGTTAACGGATTTATTAAAACATTATATCCTGTTTCTAAAGTAAGTGCCGAACCTGTTTTTGGAGATCCTGTAATTGATTTTAAAGGATGCTTGGATGTTGACATTAATCTTTTAAAGCTGCTTTTGCCTGTTGTCAGTTTAATTTCCAAAAAAGAAATCAGGATTTTAATTAAAACCTTCAGAGGTGATAAAAATGAAAAATGATTTTTCAGGATTTGCAAAACAGCAAAAGGAAAAGCTTGACAAATACTTCAAAAAGGATGAAGAACTAACCTTTAAAAAAATAGCTGTTGGTGATGATGACTTTTATTTTATCTATAAATCAAAAGCAGTTATCTTAAAAGATAAAATAGCCAGTTATGAACTGATACCAGTCGGATTTATCCATAACCAGGATGAGGAATACTATTACTATTCATTTGACGGCAACTGCCTGGGATATGAAGATATTGTAAAAAAATTTGTTGAAGAGTGCCTTATTTAGGAAGGGGAATATCTTCAAACCTTACAGCAACATCTACAATATCATAATCATCCACATCCTGGAGATCTTCAAGTTTTTCTGCCCTTTTTGCTTTTAATCCGTATGCTTCAGCTACTTTTACAAAGTCAGGATTTTTTAAATCTGTCTGATAGGGTTCCATATCATATTTATTAACTTCATGCTGCCTTATAATGCCGTATTGTGAGTTGTTTATTATGAAAATTAAAATATTCAAGTCATATTCTTTTATTGTAGCCAGTTCCTGAATATTCATCTGGAAATCTCCGTCTCCGTTGATTACAATTATTTTTTTATCAGGATTTGCAACTGCAGCTCCAATAGCTCCCGGAATTCCGTAACCCATTGGTCCAAGTGCTGACTGAAACAGCAGCTGGCCAAAGTCAGAGGATTTTTTAAGCAGAGTTACCCATGTAATATGACTTCCGGCATCACCGATTATAATATTGTCCTCATACTGATTTAGAATTTCATTAATAGCCACCTGAGGTCTTAACGGAAGTGTTTTATCCCCCAAACCTTCAACAGCTATTTTGTTGTCAATTTCCAACAGTTCATCTAGCCAGTCTGCTTTTTTAAAGTCTACTTCACATAAGAAGTCTTCAACACTTCCCTGAATCGGATAATTTCCTTTAAGATGCTTTTTATTAATATTTACATGAATCAGCTTATCTTCAATTTCATCCAAAGCAGCAAATGTCCTTTCAGAAGCTCTTGCACCTAAAGCTAGGATACAGTCTGAATTTTTTATGGCATAATTTGCTCTGGGAGTTCCTCTGGTACCTGCCATTCCCAGATTTAACTGATTGTTTTCATCTATTATTCCTTTTGAATTAAAAGTAGTTGCTACCGGAATTCCATTACTTTCAGCTATCAGTTTTAAAACTTTTCTTTGTGATATTGCTCCTGAACCCAATACAAAAAGAGGTTTTTTAGATTTGTTTATTAATTCCTGGGCTTTTTTAACATTTGACAGGTCATTTTCACACAAATAACATAAATCAAAGTCCTGAAACTCCTCGCTTAACAGGACATCATTTGACAAGTTTATATGAACCGGACCTTTTGGGTCGTGCCTGATTTTATAAATAGCTGCCCTTAGTGCATATACCGCTTCAGTTCCGTTTAAGGGATTGAATGTTTCGTCAACAATATTTCTAAAAATTTCAGATGTCGGAAGTGACTGGAAAACATCCTCATTTCTCAAATCAGTGGGATTGTCTCCTGTCAAAACCAGAAGAGGCACATTGTCCTTATATGCTCCTGCCAGAGCCATTGTAAAATTAAGTGCTCCCGGTGCTGCAGTAGCTACACATGCACTTAATTTATGAGATGATTTGTAATATGCATCTGCCGCATGCATAGCTGCCTGTTCGTGTCTTACCAGAATATGATTTAATTTGGAGTCTTTAAGAGCCTTATAAAACGGCAGAATCTGTTCTCCAGGAAGTCCGAAAATATTTTCCAGACCTTCCTCTTCAAGGATTTTAACCAAGTATGCAGCTACATTCATCATCTATTCCTCTTCCTGATAAGATCCGCTGTATTGCCCGGAGCCTTCAACTTCAAAAACAACTCCCTGAGCTATTCTGTCCCCTTTTTTGATTTTGTATTCATAATCTCCGTGATTATAAATCATAAACATTAAAGTTCCGAAAAAACCAGGGTCTCCAACAGCTGTCTGAACTGAGACAAAAGACCTCAGTAATGTGGATCTTGGCAGATATAACATTGAATAGCCCTTCGGAATTTTGATTTTCCTGTCAATTGAAGCAAGATAAGCAGTATGAGGTTTTAAAGTGTAAACAGGCCCTTCCAATTCTTTAATTTCAGGAAGGTTTTTTTCATTGTCAATCAAAGACCCCTCACTTTCCTGAATATAAATTTTATCTAAAGCCAAATCAATTCCTGAAGGCTGAACCAAATCTTTAAAATCCGGAAACAGTTTAACAAGTTCATTTTCACCAAGCATAATAATCACTTAATAGATAGTTTATTATATCTGATTAATAAATTTTAAAAACAGGGAGGAAAAAATTATGCCTGTAATAACAATAGCCGGAAATGACACAATCAGTGTTGAAGATAAAAGAGAAATGGTAAAAAAAGTAAGTGAAATAGTAGCTGACAGTTACGGATTGCCAATAGAGGCAATAACAGTACTTGTTCAAGCTTATCCTAAAGAAAGCATCGGAGTAGCTGGTGAATTATTAAGTGATAGAAAATAAATTTCCTTTATCACTTAATCATAATATTCATACCATCCGCTGCCATCTTCTGTATAATGAACTTTCCTTTCACCACTGGGGACTTCATCCATACTATGCATCTGCTTATGAGGTCTTTCATCCAAATACCATTCAGTATCAGCATCCATAGGGTCGCTACTATAATCAGTTTCATAGTAGCTTTAATCTATAGTCCCAACATTGTTTGTTATGTTAACTGCTGGAGGATTCTTATTTTCTTGCATATTAATTGATAAAAACATATAAGCAATTGACAATGAAAGTACAAGCACCATAACCACAATTAATATATTAATTTTCTTATCCACTTAATTCACCTATATTTTGTTCTCAAAATAGTCATACACCTCATCTTTAACTGGAATATGGAGATTATATTTAATATTGACAATCGGCAGGTCTCCGTCTTTGCTTTTGATAGTTGTCTGAATAAAATCAAATGGTTCGACCTGACCCATATAGTAGAAATCCTTACATTCATCATCACTTTTCTTAATGAACAAATGTATCTTTAAATTAGTTTTCTGATAATTTTTAATAGCAACTACTTCTTTACTATCTAATTTAAGCCTACTTCTAGTCATCCAGCTGAAAACATCCTTATTTACAAACTCATCTAGATACTTAGTACTATCTGAAATGTCTTCTTTTTTATCATAAGTTACAAAAATAGGGCATATTCATATAATAACAATTACTGAAAATGATGAAAATGTTCTTGAAGCTAGAAGAGAAATAGTAAAAAAAGTAAAAACTATAGTAACTTGAAATAAACATATAGTTTTAAGAAAAGTTTGGAGAGGTAATTCCCCATTCTTATTCACCAACAATTCCCTTAAATCATGGAAATAAACATTATTCCACCAAATTTTCATCGAAATATGAAATCATTTCTTCAGATAACTTATTTTTGAGTTCATCACTACCTTCTTTATACCATTCATATAATTTATCAAAGCCGGCATAGGAATATTCTATCCAAATTTTTCTCATTGCATGATAATCCTTCAAAATAAATGGATTATTAACTTCATCAACAGCAACTGCTTTTAAAATAGTCATTTCATCTTTTCGTGTATTGTTTTTTGTCAGTTTAAAGAATTGTTCTACACCCCCTTCAACAGATTTTCTTTCTTTAACTACACATTTGCCTAACAACACAGTTAAAGTAAAAAATTCAATATTCCCCATAGACAATACACTACTTAAATGTTGATACGAATATTCCTTATATTGTCCTTTTTTACTATAACATTTAATAGGAATACTAATATATTCAATATTTGTTTCTTCATAAATATCTTGAATATTTTCTTGATTCATTAATCAGACCCCCTTTTTTCTAATCAAACTCCTTAATAATTGTTTGCCCTTCACCCTCTGAACCAACATAATCTAAAATATATTGATAACCAACAAATTTTTTAATATTAGTTTTAAATTCACCAGCATATTCCGAGTTCATAACCAATAAAATCATTTGTTTACCTTCCATATATCTAGGTAAAGCTTTTGCTACCTCACTTCTCATTTCTAAATCTAATGAAGCAATAGGGGTGTCAATTATTTGAGGTAAAACAAAACCTGATAATGAATTTAATGCTGCCATAAACGTTAATGCCAATACATTTCTACTACCTGTTGATGGATCAGTAGCAGATACAATATTTCCCCTACTTTTCTCAACTAAAACTTTGAAATCTTGATCAACGATGATTTTTTTATAATCTGGTTTCCAGTGAATAGTATTATACTCATCAGTAACCACTTTGGAAAGAGTTTGATAAATATTTACTGCTAATTCATCATGAATTTTATTAGAAATTAATTTAATTTCTTCACAAAAGTCCATTTTATCAGAAATATCATCTTTGACACCTTCCTCTTCAATAGCTTGAGAAATTAAATTATTTAATTCATTAATCATAATAGGATAAGTCTTTAAATTTTCCGTTAAGATAGTATTATCTTCAGTTAAAGTCTTGATTAATTTTTGTTTTTCATTAATTTCTTTATTTAATTCATCAATTGCATCAATATCTAAATTATCCAGCCTAGTTTTTAATCCTTCAATTTTAATCTCTTTAGTTTTAATATCCTGCCGTACTTCTCTAATTTTTTGCTTTTTGGCAGATAAATCAACACTAAAATTAGTAGGATACCTGGCAAGAACATTTCCTGATACATTAAGTAATTCAGCAATTATATTTTCTATTTTTAGTCCAGATTCATTTGATGTTTCTTCCAAATATTCAATTAAATGTTCAATATGTTTATATTGATCAGTATGTTTTTCTAATGAAGCACCGCAAACACATTCTTTGTTTTTTAATAATTTTTTCAAATCTGAAATAACAAATGGGATATCTTTTTCATTTTCAGATTTTTCTTCAAACTCAGCCCACTTTTCTAGATTTTTTAATAAATCATATGCCATTATATGTGAAAAATTATCAGATATCAATGCGGAATATTCTTTTTGGATTCCTTCCAAATCATATTTTAAAGACCTTTTTTCATCATTTAAATTTTCAATATCTTTTCTTATTTCATTAGCATCTGCACCAGATGATCCAATTTCCATATATAATGTTTTAATTTCAATTTCTAAAGTTTTAATATGTTCTCTATTTTGTCTTAATAAAATTTTATCATTTTGTTCATCTTCAATAATTTGTGAAAGTTCATTTTTTAACTCACTTAATTTTGGATTGATTTTTCTAAATTTATTACTGAAATATGTTTCCCATTTTTTTGCCTGAATATTAATATTTTCCAACAAATCTAATTGATATAATGTATAAACTCCTTTTTTAACTAGTTCTTGATCTTTTTTAAAGAATTGAGTTAATTTCTCACCAGTAAACATGAAATATTCTTGTAATGACTCAGGTAAATTATTTTTTATATATTTATCTGGATTTTCAATTTTCACTTCGTTTAATCCATCATCACGATAAATGATTAATTCAGAGTTATTTTTACTTCTACTAGCCATATCTGAAGTTTTAATAAATGTTTGTTTACGAATAATTCTAATATTCCTACCTGAAGAATCTTCCATAAACATTTCAACTTTTACATCAACTTCATCTTTTATATTAACCTCATCTAATGCAAGTTGATTACACCTACCTTCTATACCTTCATCCCTAAATGGCTCTTTATCATATAAACACCAAGTAAATGCATTAATAAAACTTGTTTTACCCATATCATTTCTTCCCTGAATGATAGTGACATTTTTTTCACCCCTAGCAAAGTCTATACTAAGTGGGCCTTTATATGGTCTAAAATTTTCAATAGTCATTGATTTGACAATCATATTAATCACCATCATAATATTTATCAATTAGTGGCCCATAATTATCACTTCGCCTATTTGATAAAGTATAATTCTCATCTCGATGAGTATATTCTTCATATAAAGCTTCTTTCAAAAAATCTTTAATATTATCTTCAATTTCCAAACTATCAATTTTTTCTAAAATGTCCTTGTTAATTTCATCTAAATTTTTTTTCATAAACTTACCTCATTTAATTAATAACTAATATCCAACAATTATTTCACACTAATAACTTGATAAACACTATTTTTAATAATATTATGCATTGTTTGTTCTTCTAAACTAAGTGAATCATAATTTAATGAAAAATCATCAACGATTATTCCTTTCATGATTACTTTTAGATTTCTTCCCATTGCAATATGCATGGCTTTAATTTTTCTAAATTCCTCACCCATAATATCAATATTATTTAATAAAAAATCATCATCCATAACTTTTGAAAGATACAATAAATCATTTTTATAATCTCTTGTAGAAATATTTCTACCTTTTAACCAATTTTTAATTGTTTGAATTCCCATTTGTCCCCCTTCTTTTTTATATAACTCATAAAATTCACCATATGAAAGATTATTATCTTCAACAAAAATAGAAATCTTGTCTTTCCAATATTCTGCAAGATTTTTATCAATATTTTCTTCTAATTTAAAAATTTCGACAAATAAATCAATGAACGAAATTTTTTCATTATCTAAAATAATTACATAATCCCCTTTAGATAAATCTTCTGCTTTAATTTCAAATGCCTCTTCCAGAGCACCATAATCTTTAAAATGCAAATATTTATTTTTTGCAGGAACTGTTTTTTTAACATGTTCATTACTATTACTAATAACTAATTCCAAATCAACAGTTTTTAAATTTAAATACTGATTGGAATTAGAGTTATAAGTTATTAAATTAGGTGTAGATTGATTGCTAGAAATCCTTTTTTCAATATTCTTAATTATTTCCAAATAATCATTGTAATTTTCTGTCTTATCATTTTCATACTCATCATATTCAGTAACCTCATCTAAAGATTTAGAAAATAGTATTTCCTGAGTTTTATTATGGATTAATTCTTTTTCTAGACGTTTTTTATAATTATTTATAAAAGCATTATCACTACTAATTCCAATATAAGCATATAATTCTAAGAAATAGTCCATTACTTTAGTTTCATCATTTATAGAAGGCTTTTCAATGGAATTAATCTGTTGAATTATATTTCTTCGATTAAAACCATCATAATTTAAAATAAAAATTTTTGAATAATCTTTATATAGTTCTGATAAGAATTTTGGCGGAACAAAACCAGGCAATAATAAATTAAAATTACTTGAATCGGAATATTCTTTAATTAAATTCCCCATGTATTTTACTTCCACATTAGAATACTGTTTTAATTGATTAGATAAAATACCTGGTTCAGTATTATAAAAAGTTCCTATAATCACATCATTATCATTACCGAAATATTTTTCTTTATTTTCAATCACTTCACAAATCCTATAATCTTTACCAATATTATTATAAGAGTTAGGTTCATGAAATCTCTTTCTTTTTAAAATTTCTTGATAAAATTGACTTAACAATGAAAGGTATTTTCTCAAATAAACTCTATTATGTTCTGATTCATATTTTAAATTATCATTAAATAAATCAATAAATTGAGAAACTGTCACATATGAAAATGAATTATTATATTTAATTTGAAACTTCAAAAAAGAAGGATTGATTGTAAGATTATTTAAATCTAAAAAAAGTTTTTGCGCATTGAAATATAACGAATTTATACCAATTTCATCATCATTAATAAACTCTGTAAGTTTACTAGCACTATCTGTAAAATAATCAAGATTTCCTTTTTCCAACTTTACATCATCTAAAATAATTTTTGAGTCAAAATCATAATCATTTTTATCATCTAAATTATATCTACTCACAATATCTAAATTATCAATATGTTCATAATAATTCAAAGATGATTCAATTAAAATATCATTATTTTTAATGACCCCTCCATTAAATGAAATTACCTTTGCTTGAGTTAATTCTTTAATATGATCCATATAATGTAAATCATGATTAGAAAAGTGAAATATGGCCTTAATATTGGAATTAACATTTTTATTTAGCCATTTAACAAAAAATTCAGCATTATATTTTGAACTAAAATATTTATCTGCATTTTCAAAAATTATGCAACCAATATCCAAATTTATATTATTATTAATATTATCATCATTTAAATCATTATTATCAACAGATATTCTATTTATAGTATTTGTAATACTTGTTAAACTTGAACTACCCATTAAAACAATTTTAGGTTTGTTTTCATCACCCAAAATACTGTTTAAATTTTTATTTAGATACTGTTTATATGCTACATTAGCATGTGGGAGAAAAAATTTATATGATAATTCCCATTTCCTTTTTAAATATCCCATAGAACAATTTTCATAAAGATTTGCACCATTACCCCATTTATTAACCATATTTAATAAATAAAAATTATCATTATGTATTCTAATTAAATCTTTCTTATTATTAATATTTCCTGCAGTAAATACTAATACGCTTTTAGAAGTCATTTCAGAAAACATATAAGCAATTAAAGGAATAGGTTTTAAAATTTTCTTAGGAAAATTAATAATTAAATTTTTATCAGAATTGAAGATTTTAACCAATGCATTTAATGTCAAGTTAGTGATAGGACTTAAAACATTTTCTGACAAATCCTGATGATTAACTAAACAAGAATTCCTATAATCACCCTTGTCTTTAGATTGAGCAATTATAGAATAATCAAACACTTCTTTCCATTGTTTCATAAACCAACCTCATTTATTCCCAATACCCTTTTTTAAATCTGTTTTCACCTAAAAATACATCCCTATCTAAGAAATCATTAAAATGAGAACATACAAATTCTGGAAGATAAACACATGAGAAACATGCTCCATGTTCATCAATACATGTTGGATCAAATACACAATCATTTACTTCTAATTTTACATTATTAAACCATTCAAATAATGAATTTTCAAAAACAAAGGAAAATCCACCAATATTAATATTTGATGTAGAATAAATTAAAAAAGCTCCTGCTTTTGGAAACAATAATTCGCCACAAGAATCTGAATTTAAACCCGTGTATAAAGATGATCTATTAATTAAAATATGGGAAAATGTATGAATTAATGTTTTTAAATTTTTGTATTCTTGACTACATTCATCTAATTCAAATAAAAATTCTTCAGCAGAAATATTTTTATCCCATTCCTTATTCGAATTATCAAAAATCCATTTAACTAATTTTTCTTTATCTAAATCAAACATGATTCCTTCAGTTTCAAAAGGGAAAGAAAATGCTCTGAATGTGTCTTTATCTTTTTGACTTTTCCAATGAGGTTCAAAATGAGGTACAATATTCTCATCAGACCTATTAATGCCCTTAATTACACCAATAGATGAAGAAATTATGTGAATATCTGGAATATATGTAATTTCTTCAATTCCGATTTCTCGTTTAAATTTGACATATTCTTTCAATGATTTTTCATTATCTTTAACAATATCATAAAAATTAATATTTTGATTTTCTTCATCCTCGGAAAATCGTTTTTTCAAAATGAAATAATCATTAAGTTCAGAATAAGAAAAATCATATTCTTCTTTTAAATTATCAACATCTTTTTTAATTTTCTCTCCTTCTTCAAAAACTTCAGGATTAATACCTCTTCGAACAGCTTTTCGCCTATCCCTCTCAGAAGAATATTTCTCTAACATATCCAAATAATAAACAACATCTTCAATTATCTCTTCATCATATAAATCAGATTCTTCATCAAAATATTTATCCCAATAATGAAGGTATGCTCCTAATAAAATAATATCAATATCTTTTGATTCACCATAATCAGCAATGTCAATTGTTGTTTTGACAATTGATCTAAAAATACCTCCCTGATTGACATTTATAGGCTTTAATTTACGAATATCTTTATCAGATAAAGTATGCTTGCGATGATTACAAAAATTCATCATATCCATTTCATTATTACATTCCGTACATCTTATTTTCCAAGTACCCGGTGCATTAATGTCCTTTCTAATTAATTTCAAGTGTTCATGCCCATGATTTTCACAGTTGTGAAAAATTGATGAAATTTCGCCACAAGTTTCACAAAACCCGACAAAAGGAACTTGAGTATATGACCCATCACATCCTGAAACTCTACATTTATTTACATCAAATTCAGCCCATTCTTTTTCATTCTGAAAAATTCTAAAATCATCACATTTTTCACAACGAAATGTTTTAGGAAAAATTTCATATAATCCAGAATATCCATAATCATTATCTTCAACTAAATAAAATCTTTCAATTAAAAAATTGTTTATATCCCCCTCACCCAATCTTGCTAAATTCAAATCATGAAAATTAATTCTATCATTATATAATGATTTAATTTCTTTAAAAAGAATTGATTTTAACCTTTTTTCGTTAAAAATCTCCATATTTACTTCTTTATTACCATTACTCATCCAAACAATTTTATTTGATAATTTATCATTAATAAACATTGAATTATTAACTGCTCTAAATAATGCACTATATGCTGCAAAGGGAACCTTAAAATCATCCATGTTATTTACCACCAATATTTTTTCTAAATTTTAAATCTTTATTTACTGGACAAAAAGCAATTGAATCTTGAATACCCCTCATTCCAAATTGTGTTTTATAATATTTATTATGCGAACAGTCTTTTAATGCATTTGGGAAATAATTCATGAAACTACCAGAATAATTAGCTAGATATTCTATCCTTTCAATTGCCTCACCCTCAATTGTTTCGTCGAAATAATCAGCACCTAACATGTCGGAATTTGAAATATAAGCTCGCTTAATGAAATTAATTAATAATCTCCTATTTTCATCATCAGCAAACACCCTATTAAATTCTTCAACTGTATAAATTGGTTTTTCTAATAAATCAGACATATAGTTTAAAACACCTGCACAAAACAATGATGTGAATGTTTGTTTAAAACCTAATTTTGTCCAACGTGCGAGAGGAACTGTTTCAACTTTATCATCCAAAATTTCATGATATTCAGTAAAGTTTTGATAAAAGCTTACATCCCTAATTTTCATATAATCATATAAAACAAATACAATACCAAAATGTTTTCTACCAACCCTACTTAATGCTTGAATATATTCAGAAGTATTTCTAGGCATTCCTTCAAAAGCCATTATATTCCACGCATCTATGTCAACACCATGAGAAACAATGCTTGTTGCACTAACTAATGATAATTTATCGTTATTTTCTTCTTTATCCTGAAAATGAGTAACATTATTAATTGTTTCTCTGATATGGTCTAAATTATCATCACCAGTTAAATTATTAGGCACTAAATTATATGTAGACGGATAAGAATTGACCAAATCTAAAATATTATAAGACATCTTATGAACATCTTGCTTCCTATTATGATATGTTAATAAATTTTTATAATAAGGAATTACCTTTGATAATTCATCAACTGAAAAATCATTATCTTCAGCAAATTTTATTAAATTTTCTTCAACTTTTTTGATAAATTCCGAGACATATCTTAAAATAACTAACAATAACATGGTAGAATAAGCATTTTGTTTTAAACCTATAATCTGCCTTTGATTAATTGTATTATTGCCTTCTTTTAATGTTTCAAAAAAGAAGTTATTGCCATCAGAAGATTCTAGTGCTGGAGGAAATATTCTTGTTTCTTTATGGTACAAATGTTTAATTTGAGTTTTTGCACCAGTAACAGTCGCAGTCATCACAATATTCTTAAAATTAACCCCATTAGAGAATTCACTTTTCATTGTCTCAATTAATGATTCAAAATGAGAATCAATAGTTCCAAAACCTTCTCTAATCAAATGCATTTCATCCTGTATAATTAATGTAGGTCCAATATCAAAATCTACATTACATTCACTTCCAGTTTCCTTACATGACAATTTAGATGCAAATTTAACATCACATTTATCATTATGTGGAATAAAACCATGACCCCGTTTACACAAATCTAATTTTCCACCCAATAAATTTTTAAAACGGCGATTATATGATATCGCAGCTAATTTATCTACAGTTGAAACAATAAAAGTAGGCAAAGTCCTATAAATTTCATCATCAGAATAATACAATCTAAAAATCTTGTTACAACTATCGCATTTATGAATAACTAAATTTTGAGATTCATCAATATCTAAAAATACATCCCCCCCACATAAAGGACATTTTTCTATTATTTTGCCTTTAACCTTTTCATTTTTTTCTTTTTTAGTTCGAATTTTATTAATTATTTTAAAATTATGGCTAGGAAATTCATTATCTTGAGAACCCACATAATATGCTATAGAAAATGAATCACCCCCAATATTGTTTGCTATTCTAACTTCTTCAGCATGAATAAATATGTTAGCAATTCTTTGTAATTGTTGAATCGATAACATTCTTAATGGAAATTTAGTTAAAGCAGAAATACCAAATTCCTTTCCATTTAATCTATCCCAAAATGCAGTGAATATTACAACACCAAAATATGCTTCAGATTTACCTCCACCAGTCATTACATGAAGTAATTCACAAATTTCTCTTTGATAATTAGTTTCAACAATATCCCGAATTTGCAATACAATAAAAACAATTTGGAACAATCTCCAAGTAGGATATTTAGAGTTATTACTAAAAGTTTCATTCATTAAATAAAATGCTTTAGCAGCATTCGAATTATTTCTTAATAAATGTATATTCTCATTAAATCTTTCTTTCATTTCTTTAAATTCATTTAATTCATTAATATATATTTCATCATCAGAAGAAAAATTAGATGCATTTTCATAAAATTCATTCATTTTTATGTAAATTTTATCTAATTCTAAAAATCCTCTTTCGGAAGATAATGTTTTAAATGAAATATCTGCATAATCAACATCAGATTTTGGTGAAATTTTTTCTTGATCAAAAGTGACATAATTGGTTGTTTTAATAAAATTATTTTCCTTATCAAACTCCCCCTGACAATTTAAACATCTTAATTCTCCAAAATATTCTTTTAGTTGATTATCATAAGTATATTGATACTTAAAAGGAACTAATTCATTTTTATTTAAATTAATTTTTATTATTGGATTAAAAACTGTCCTATCATAAAGATTTAAAATTTTATCATTCTTTGATAAATCCCGCGTATTATTAACTAAAAATAATTCCAACAACAAATAATCTTTATCATCTTGTGAAAAAGTTCTGACTTTTGATTTTATATGCATATTCCACACATATTTAAATTCAAATGGAGATTTACGTTGTTCTTCTAAAAATTCCTCAAATTTTTCTTTAGAATCCATAAAATGTGATGGAATTTTTCTTTCAACTTTAACAACATTCAAATCTTCTTTAATTTCATTGATTAAATCAGACAAATCCAACTCAATATTATTTAAATTTAATGGGTCAACTAATAAATTATAAATAGAAAAATCTTTTCGTTTCCAAATCCTCTCCATAGAATAGCTTTTTTTATCCTTTTGTTCTTTAATTCCTTCAAGTTGTTGTTCAAATGTTGGAAAAATTCTATAAAACACAGAAAATGAAATATCAATATTTAACGGAGAACTAATCTCATCTAACAAACATTTAACAGAAATCGAATTTAAATCTTTTGAACTTTCAATAGAACTATCAGATTCCACTGGTTTAGGCAATAATGCTCCAATTAAAATATTTTTAGAAGGTAATGAATGATGCCTAATTATTTTAAAATCATCATGCACACCAACTAATTTTTGAACTACATCATTTGAAAGAATCTTTCCAAATTTTTCATAAATTAATTCAGACATATTAACTCCATTTATAAATTAAGTTCATATAAATTATGTTGTATATTAGTTATGTTTAAATTAATATATAACTTTACATGACAAAATTGTATAGCATGAATAAAATTTATAATAATTTTGTGCAATGATAAAAAATATAATCTACTTTATACCAATCTATTATCCAGAGGTGTAAAAACAATGGAGAAAAAAGATAAAATAATAATTTTATTGATTGTTCTTATAGCAATTATTGGCTGTGTATGTAGTTATTTCCTACTTTTCGCAGACAGTAATAATGAACCGATATCAGTTGGAGAAACATATGAAATATATAATAGCCAACCCCAATCCATGACATCATTTTTAAAAGACAAAGGCTCTTTTGATATGGATTATGACCAAGGTACATTGAATTGGTTGAAAGAACTCGGTGATTCTAAAGTAGTATTTATGACTGAATCTGAATTTATAATTATGAATCGTAGTGATGCTAATAAGTTAAATATTATGAGTTCTGCAGATTATTCTAATGATTTGGCTTGGAAGAATACTGTGAATTTACTTGAAATTAAATGTGATGTTTTGGAAATCCGTAGTTTAGGTAGTGGTTTGAAGGATTGTGTATTAGTAGATAATGTTGAAGCTGTAGGTAATAGTTCTCGTGAATGGTTGTCTGAAGAAGCTATTAACTCAACCCTTTAAATATGGTTTTGTAGGTATATAAGTATTGTAAGGTAGAGTGGTTTCCAATTCTCTACCTTATTAACTATCCGCTATTTTATTAGTTTTAATTGGTTGGTTTTTTTCGCATATTATTGGTGCAAATTAAATTTTTTAAATGAAATAACTATTTTCATCTAATTAGTTTTTATTTTAAAAAAATCTTGCTCATTGATATCATGAACCACTTTTGGAGTCCATGCATCAGGAATTATTTTTTTATCAATTTCATCATAACTTTGTTTCCTATATTTTTTTGCAACATCTCTCGGAATTTTTTTACGTTCCATTAAAGAAGAATGATAATCAACATCATGGCGAACACAAATATTATGCCTCCTAACATTACGTCGAAATTTACGGATTCCTTTATCTGTCCAATTAGGATGTATAAAATATTCTTCTCCAGATTGACCATTTCTTTTTGCAGGATTATAACCATTACGAATATCATCCAAGGGTCTAAACCTACAGTCAGTTATTTGAACCCCCCACTCAAAACAAAGAGCCCTTTTAGATTCTAACTCATCATAAGTCAGTTCATGATTGTATAACATGAAAACAGAAATCTCTTTTGGCATATAACCTGCATCAACAAGGATATTTATCTGATTAAAAATATCTTCTTTATCAGATAATGAGCCATCCCAAGCTATTTTTGGATTTTTAAATCCTGCTTCTTTCATCATTTTTGCTAAAAAAGGTTTTTTTCTTAAAATACGACCATCAAATCCAGATTGAGACTCGATATATGATATTTTTTTTGATTTTTTAAGATTAATTAATTCTTGAAGAATATTAACAATATACTTATTAGCCAGCAAATTATTATCATAGAAAATTACTTTTTTCATGATAATTTCATTTTTAATAGATTTTTTACACAACCACTCTGGTTCAATATCATAAACCCCACAAGCTTCGCATCTACGAATACACCCTCTAGTAGTATGGATAATCTGATAATCAACATCTACTAAGTCATATGCCGGGATTAATTTTTCAGCCTCATAAATTTGACCAGTAATCACATCATCACATCCAGTGTATTCTTTACAATGATTAGGCATTAAAGAAGCATAAATACCCCCAACAAGTATAGGAGTATCTGGAAAAATGCATTTATAATAAGACACCGCAGATTTTACATGATTCGCCCAATATGTGAAAATAGAAGTGATACAAATCAAATCAGGGTTTTTCATATTACTTTCTTTGAAATCATCCAAACAAACATCATCTTTATCAAAATCATCAAATCCATGTCTCACTAATTCTACATCAATAGATTTATTTCTAAGTAAACTAGCAATCTTTAAAAGACCAATAGGCAAGAAATTTTTATGATTTCTGCTTTTTGAAGGGATTGGAAAATTAGGTTCAACCAATAAAACAGATTTTACATCACCATTAATCCAATCTTCAAACAATGCATTCTCCCCCTATTATTAATAATATGTTAATATTATTCTATAAATATTTTTAATTACAACTCATTATCAACAATCTCAGAAATAGCTTTACCCAGTCTTTTGACAATACCTACAACTAAAGCATTTCCCATCATAAAATACCTTCTACGTTCAGTCATTGCTTTAGATTCTATATTAGTCCAATTATCGGGAAACATTTGAATTCTTTCAGCTTCTATAGGAGTTAATGTCCTTAAATTTCCAGAAAATTTGTCTTCAACAACATGGCTGCTTCTGTTTGTTGTACTTTCACTTGTAAGCATAGTTCTGGCAGGGACATCCAATTTATCCGGAAAAGATAAATTACCTTCAGCAAAACAATAAGTTTCACCATTCGGTTTTTTACGTTCTATCCGTTTAGATCCCTTTAAATACTTCCATTTTTCAAGTTTTTCATCCAATAAGAAATATTTGCTATCAACTTCACCGTCTTCAATAATATCCCCCAAGGTAACAATATCACTACAATCAACAGGTTCTGTTTTATATGTACTAATCAAATCGTTTCTCATCACACCAGAGTTGAAAAAATGAAACTCAAAATTATCACTAACATCAACTACATCTTTAAAAACATCCTGAGAAATTTTAGAACTGCCAAAATCCAATTTTGAATCTTTAATTGGGAAATTTTTAGCAAAAATCCCCTCACTGTAAATTAAATGTTCATCAGAACTTTTACTCATTTTTTCATAATATTTAGTGGATTTATGATATGCAAAAATAAAGACCCTTCTTCTTTTTTGAGGAAAACCATATTCTGCAGCATTAATTACTCGCCATTCCACAGCATAACCATTATTTAAAAATGTTCTAAGCATTACTCCAAAATCACGACCTCTTTGAGATGATGGGGATCTCAATAACCTGTCAACATTTTCAAGTAAAACAAAAGGAGGGTTTTTAACTTCTAGAATTTCGGCTATTTCCCACCAAAGAACACCTTTTTTACCTTCAATTCCCTTTTCATTAGACAGAGATCTGGCTACAGAATAATCCTGACAAGGAAAACCTCCAACCAATAATGTGTGGTCAGGAATAATATTTTTATCAACTTTACATATGTCTTCATTTACATGATTTTCAGATTTTCCAAATCTCTCAACATAACAATCAAATGCAGCTTGAGACTTAGTAGACGGTTCCCATTGATTTGCCCAAATAAAATCCCAATTATCTTCTTCAATGACTTCATTATCTTTCAATTTTACATTATTAAAGCCACAGCGAAAACCGCCAACACCTGCAAATAATTCAACTACTGTTTTATCCATAGCAAAAACCTCATCAATATACTATATTTAATTTATCATAATTATTAAATTAATATATTGAAAGCATATGATAACTAATAATATAATTATGAAAATCTTTTTAAACAAATGGTGATAATTCATGAAATTTAAAACAGAAAAGGAATTGTTGAAATATACTTCAAAAATAGACGGGAAAACCTTTGAAGAAATAGATTCTAAAAATTTACTAAAAAATACAAATCCCAAAAGACAAAAAGGAATACTTGGACAGATAGTTGAAACCGGTTTTTATAAATATGACTTAAATAACAAAAGTAATGCTGATTTTGAAAATTTAGGAATCGAATTGAAAGTTACTGGATACAAACAAAACAAAAACGGCAGTATAAGTGCTAAAGAAAGATTAGTTTTAAGTAAAATTGATTTTAATAAAATAATTAACGAAACCTATGAAAGCAGCCACCTATTAGAAAAATGCAAGAAAATGTTAATTATTTGGTATCTTTATGAACCTAAAAAAGAAGCTAAAGATTATGTAATTACCCACCACCAACTATATGATATGAATAAAGACGAATACATCTTTAAATCTGATTTTGAGTTAATTAAAGAAAAAGTACTTAATGGGAAAGCTCATGAATTATCCGAAGGAGACACCTCTTATTTGGGAGCATGTACCAAATCAGCAACATCGAAAGACCGAACATCACAGCCCTTTTCAGACATCCCATCTAAACCAAGAGCATATTCATTAAAAAATTCATACATGACAGGTATATTAAGAAACAGTATAAAATCAAAAATTACATTAAATATAGAACAATCAAAACTAAATTTAAATCATGATTTTGAAATAGATAATTCACATGGCAATTTAGAAAAAATTCCAAGATTTAAAACCATTGAAGAATATATTACTGCCAAAATAAAACCTTACATTGGAAAAACACAATTAGAAATACTTAGAGAAATAACTGGAAAAACATATGCTGAAAAAATTCCAAAACAAATTAGTAAAATGATTTCTGACATATTAATCGGAAAAGATAATGAATTATACAAAAAAGATGAATTATTTACTAAAACCAATTACATAATTAAAAATTTGCCAGTGAATGGAGAAAAAGCTTTAGAAAGAATGTCCTTTAAATCATTAGAATTAAATGATTTTAACGATAATTGGGAAGATTCATACTGGAAAAACTATTTTGAGGAAGTAACTTTAATAACTATTTGTTATGAGGGAAAATCTGGAAGTAAAAATGGATATCGAACACTTAAAGAAGTTAAAAAAATAACATTTAATGATGATGATCTGGATTCCTTTGAAAAAACCTACAATTTAGTTAAAAAAACTATTGACACACAAAACACAGAATTATTACCTAAACCAAAGAGTTTTGATAATCAAAAATTAGTAGTTGCTCCAAAAGGAGTAAAAGGCGATGATGCTTACAATAACTTCTTAAAACAAAATAAAACAAAAGTTGCATTTATGTTAACCAAAGAGTTGTTAAATGAAAAGTTAAAAAACCAATAATAAAAATAAATTAATCATAATTTAGCAAATTCTTTAAATTCTTAAGTTTGATTTTCAAAAATAAAATAATAAGTGAGAAAATCCTTTCTCACTTAAACAATAACTTTCTCAAGTAAACTTTCATCTTCAACAGTGACTATACTGACTTTTCCATTTTTAATATATGTAAAAAAGTATAATCCTGCATCCTTATCATGATCCAATAAACCATCATAACCTTTTATAGTTTTTTTAACATCAGTAGATTCTTTTAAATCATCCAAACTTAACTTATCAGTATCCTTACCATGGAAAACAGATATATGTATCATCTTATTTGAACTGTCGAAATATGTGCGATTATATATTTTAAAGCCGTCTTCATTTGTTACACCTTCAGTAGCTAAAGATGTGTCTTCCTTATACTCATCAGGAATGCAAAACTTCATTCCGTCAACTTCAATATTCTGCACGGCACATACTGAACCGATTCCAATAGCTAAAACAGCAAATACACCCAAAGCAATCAAAATTTTTCTAGAAACCATAACAAACCTCCAATTAATTATAAAAACAATAAATTCGCCTTACCTAAACAATAACTTTTTCAAACAGACCTTCATCTTCAGCTGTAATCATGACAATCTTATCATTGTCAACATATGTGAAAAAGTACAGTTCACTTTCCTTATCAAATTCAAACCAGCCTTTATGACCTTTTATGGTTTTTTCAACTTCGGAAGGTTCCTTAAGACTGTTAAAATCTACACTGCCCCCGTCATAAAAAACAGTTACACTTAACATGTTGTAATTACTGTCAAAATAGGTATGATCGAATGTTTTAAAACCGTTTTCATCCACTTCACCATTTTTAGCCATGGACATATCTTCTGTATATCCATCAGGAATGGCGAACTTTATTTCGTCAACTTCAATATTTTGCACAGCAGCTACCGAAGCGATTCCAATAGCTAAAACAGCAAATACTCCCAAAGCAATCAAAATTTTTCTAGAAACCATGAAAAACCTCCAATATATATTAGTTTATAAAAGGAAATTAATATAATTACCTATATTCTCCTAAACAAAATAAGCTGATTTTAAAAATATTCTAAACAAATTAAAAACACAAGCTATAAAAGCAACCAAATATGAAATTAAAAGTATGGACATTTTTGACGAATATATTGTCGGAAACCTCAGCTCCATCAACTGGTGCTTTGAAAATACCCATTTTATTCAGAGGCTTGATGACAACGGAATCTCAAGAGATTATATTGTAGACACAGTATTGAATGAAGAGCCTTTAAGATATGAACCTAGCGGAAATCACCAGTATGAAGTTATTTTTCCGGCTCCGAAAACTAAGAAATACTCTGAAATCAAGGTTGTTTTTGCCTGTGACAACAACACGATAAATTTGGTAACGGTAATGCCCAATGCCACTACAAACAGACAAAAGAACACCTACAAATCACAGAATTATAAAAGTCTGGAAAAAAAGAAACAGAAAGCCTATTCCAAAAGAAAGAAACTTTATTAAAAGTGTGTTTTAAGGAGTATAAAACCCCTTTAAAACACGTGAGAAGGTTTTAAACGAATCAAAAAAATAAATTTTTTTGTTGATATATTAGAATATGATTTAAAAAAAACCATATTACACCTTACTATTTGTCATTAACAGTTATTTATAATCTTCGAATTTTGTCAGCATAACACTTGCTATTAAAATGCTGAGTGTAATAACAACATCAACAGCCAGTTCCAGAAATCCCCCTGTTTTAATCAGGTCAATAATTCCGAATGTCCAAACTATGAAAATTACACATGGCAATATATATTTAATGATTGCAACCCATAGTTTTCCAACATGCATTACAGAATCCTTGTTTACAACTTCAATTAAATCATCAATTCCTAAAATCCATCCAAATATAATACACTGCAATGCGATTAAAAACAATATTCCAAACTGGTTCAAAAATCCGTCAACTATTTCAACAAGATAGCTGGAGATTCCGCATGTGAAAAACATTGAAATCACAAATCCGACACCACATAATATACTGGCTGATTTTTTACGGGTAAATCCAAACTTATCACATACAGAATTAAGTAACGGCTCTAAAAATCCCAGAGCAGAAGTTATTCCTGCAAATAATATAGCCAGGAAAAACAGAGGCCCCAATATCTTACCTGCTATACCCATTGTATTGAATATTGTCGGAAATACAATAAATACAAGACCTGTACCCTGTCTGATTAGGCTTTCAATCGGAACGCCTGATGTTACTGACATGAAACCCAGTATGGAAAACACTCCAAATGCAGTGAATATCTCAAAACCTGAGTTTGAACTAACTACAATCAGCACATTATTGATTAATTTTGAATCTTCAGGTAAATAACTTGCATATGTAAGTGCAATAGCCATTCCCAAACTTAATGAAAATATAATCTGTGAAAATGCAGCAAGCCATATGTTTACATCAAAAAGCACTGACCAGTCAGGAGACAGCAGTGTTTCAATTCCCAAATTATGTCCAGGCAATGTCAGGGAAAATATTACAATAGCTGCCATTATAACAAACAATAATGGAATCAGCACTTTGGATACTTTGCCTATTCCTGAGTTCAGCTCTTTTTTTGAAATAAACCATATCATCACCCATACAATAACCAGTCCCGCCACTGTCGGAAGTATCAGATGTGACCAGTCAGAAATTGTAGAGTCTCCACCAACATAATTTAAGAAAAATCCTGCAGGATCAGCCCCCCATGCCAGAAACGGACTTGCTCCAAGATAAATTATATCCCATGCAAGAATAACCATATAATATGTTACAACACCAAATGCCAGAAGACCTAAAACCCATCCTATTACTTCAAACCTCGGCCTTATCTTGTGGAGCAGATTTGAAAAGGATGTTTTGAATTTAAACCCCAAACCATATTCCAAAATAAGAAAAGGAATTCCCAGAAGCCCGATAGCTACAAAATAAGGAATAAAAAAGGATCCTCCACCATTGGAGTACAGTACATAGCTGAAACGCCATATATTACCTAATCCAACAGCAGCCCCAATCATTGACATTAAAAACGCAAGAGAAGAATTCCACTCGCTTTTATTATCATGACTCATTGGTATCACCAGTTAAATTAAAATACAATTTACCGGTACCTTCCGGTGTTATTTCCAAATCATCACATTGAGGAGACAATGAATTAAGTAAACTGGTTCCCTCATCAGGTCCCATAAAGTAAGGCAGGTATCCTGAAATAATCACAGGATAAACTGTACACTCTCCGGTATCATTGACAAAGTCTATTTTGACTATATATGCAATGTGAGTTGCTGAATTTGACATGTCAAATATGAAGTTTCCCAGACTGTAGAATATAGGTTTGCCTTTATACATTTCAATTCCCTGTGTTACATGAGGATGTGAACCTAAAACAGCATCTGCCCCATAATCTATTACTTCATGAGCCATCTTTTCCTGATCAGGATTTGGTGAACGGGAGTATTCATTTCCAAAGTGGAAATAAACAATTACAACATCTGAACCATTTGCCTTTGCATCCTGAATTTGACATTTTGCAACATCACTGTCATATGCAGAATAACCGGGATTAGAACCGTTAGCCTGAGGCATTACATCAGTACTATATTCTTTAAAGTTGTTTGAATCCATATAATTGATTATAGTAATATTTCTTCCGTTTATATCGCTGCTTGCAGTTTGGCGAGCCTGAGATTCATTATTTCCTGCACCAATATGAGTGATGCCTGCATCATCCAAAGACTTTAAGGTATCTTTCATACCGTCAGTGCCGTAATCAAATAAATGGTTGTTAGCCAGTGCTGCAACGGTATTGTTGTTGGCTTTAGCTAATGGAACATAGGAAGGATTGCATTTAAGCGGAACATCACCTTTTACAGCACACCCAGAAGTTGTTGCAGCATTTTCAAAGTTAATCAACAGCAAATCCGCACTTCCGGTCACATTTTCCACATGTCTGAAAGGACTTTCATCCAAACTTAATACTCCAGCCATATTACGTGCAAACATCACATCACCAGTTACAACAACAGAAGCATTACCTTTAGGCTCTTCAATTATTGAATCATCTAATGTGAATGTGGCTGCACCAGCTATCAAAACCAACACTGCCAAAATAATAATTAAAATTAATGTTATTTTTTTAAGCTTCATTAATGTTTACCTCTTCTCCGCTTTCAGAAAAGAGCTGATTCAGCATCCAGTCAGCATCATATTCCTTAATGTCATCATATCCCTGACCCATTCCCAAAAAGAGAATAGGTTTTTTGATAACATAACCAATAGATAATGATGCTCCTCCTTTACTGTCAGCATCTGCTTTAGTTAAAATAACACCGTCAAGGTCAATAGCTTCATTAAATTTGGAAGCCTGCTGGGTTGCATCATTACCTGTTAGGGCATCCCCTACAAAGACAACCAAATCAGGTTTTGCAACTCTCTTAATCTTTTTCATTTCATCCATAAGATTGGTGTTGGTCTGCATCCTACCTGCAGTATCAATTAAAACCAGCTCTTTACCTTGAGCTTTTGCATGTTCAACTGCATCAAATGCAACAGCTGCAGGATCTGAACCCTTCTGGTGTTTGATAAGCTTAACTCCAACCTTGTCTGCATGGTAATTAACCTGTTCAATAGCACCTGCTCTGAAAGTATCTGCAGCAGCTATTACAGGAGTATAACCTTTTTTAAGATAGTAATTAGCTAATTTACCTATGGTTGTTGTTTTACCTGTTCCGTTAATACCGACAAACATTACAACAAGAGGTTCGCCCTGTGCTTTTTTGGCTTCAATCATTTCAGTCATTGACTTGCCCGGAATATCAATAATTTCAGCTACAGCATTTCTTAGTGCGTTGTAGGTATATTCAGTAATGTCATTGCTTCTTTTGATTTTACGACCAACCAGATTATCTTTAACAGAATCCACTACTGCACTAGCTACTTCCATAGCCACATCCCCTTCCAAAAGACCCATTTCAAGTTCCCACAAAATATCTTCAAGGTGTTTTTCTGAAATGGTTTTGGCAGTAATAAATGAAAACATTCCGCTTGGTTCTTCATCTTCATCATTTTCTTCAGAAGAATCATTATCTTTATTTCTGCTCCAGAAACAGGATTTTTTCTCTTCTGTTTTTTCATCGGCATCTTCTGATTCTTCAGTGTCTTCCTCTTTATTTCTGCTCCAGAAATGAGATTTTTTAGGTTCTTCTTCCTCTTGAATCTCCTCAGCTGATTCTTCTTCCTCCTGAGGCTCTTCCTTATTATCACTGGATTTTTTACCAAAACTCCAGAAACCAGATTTTTCATCTTTATCATCAGAGGTTTCATCATCTGAAGTGTCAGTTTCTTGAATACTTTCAACTTCCTGAGGAATTTCAGCTACATCACTTTTAGAATCCTCTTCTTCTTTTTTATCTTTCCTGCCAAATGAAAAAAAGGAGAATTTTTTACCGGATTCCTCTTCAAGATTGTTTTCTTCCTGTGCTTCTTCAATAAGCTCTTCTTCTAATTTATCACTAGTTCGTGAAAACTTCTTTTTCAAAGATTCAAACAAATTTTACACAACCTTATGGTTTAATTAGAAAATAATATGTTTTTTATAATATTTAAAAAATAAGCAAAATATGGAAAAATAAATTAAATAAAAAAAGTAAAAAAAGGAAGTTATATCTAGTTTAATCCGGTAGCTGACATGTTTCCTTGAGCAACAGCAGCTAACTGTTCTGCCTGAGCAGATAAAGATCCGATAATGTCAGACACCTGTTGCATATTAGCTAACATTTTATCTAAACTGTCTTCCAGATCTTTTTTCTGTCTTGCAATAGTTTCTCTTGCTCCGTCAACATCTTTTTTAACAGCTATTCCAGAACCAATACTTACAATAACTTCATCGGTGTTTTTAAGTTCACCTTTAATGAAAGAACCAGCACCTACAGGTACGAAAGCTTCAACAGAATCTTTACCTTCCAAATCATCTAAAGTGTTGGTTAATGCATCAACTTCAGCAATGGAAGCTCTGACTAATTCAATTTGTTGCTGAATTAAGTCTCCTTGCTGTTTGTATACATTTATTTCATTAAGTAATTGATTAAATTTTTGCTGATCTTCCATAGTAACACCCTTATAAAATTTCTTTTAAAATTGGGTCTACAACATCTTCAGGTGCGATTTCAGCAATATCTTTAATAGAAATTTGGTTTCTGTTTAAACCATGTTTACTTCCAAAACGTTCATAAATTTTTTCTTCTAAATCAGCTACATTGGTAGCTTTGTATTCTTTAGTAAATTTATGATATGAATCGCCCATTACAAAAGTACCTTTAACTCTGTAAATTTTTGTTATCATATTAACTCCTCAGGATATTATTTATAAATCGTCTAAAAAGCCTAATGCTTCTTCAACTCTAGCCATTTCAGGACCTGTACTTTCTTTAGCTACAATAGCTCCGCTTGAATTTGCAAGAGAGCATGCCCCAACTAAAGAAATACCTCTGCCTACAGTACCAATATCTCCTTCAACACCAAATACATCACGAGCAAAGTCTACTTCAGTTTCAGTAGCATTTTTATCCATTAAAAATCCTTTGTTGGTAACTGTAATCAGTGAACCGATAATATCGCTTCCGACCATGGAAGTTGATTCAACATTTACATCTAAAGTATCTTCAATGACTTTAACTGCCTCATCAGATAAAAACGGACTTACAATAGCACCAGTATCATTAGCTGCAACAATATTACCTACTGCAGTATAATTTCCGGGAATTGTAGCTACATTTAAACCTAATTCTTCAAACTGTTTAACTTCTCTATCTAATACATGTGGGGAAACAACAATACCGTTTGAATTAGCTACAGCTAAAGATCCAATAAGGTTACATCCGGAAATAGAAGATTTTACAGCATCAACTTCTAGTGTTTCTTCAATCAGCTTAACCTTTTCGTCAAGAAGATTGTAAGGAACAACAGCTAAATCATCAGTTGCTAAAATAAATACTCCTATATTAGGATTATCTACAATGTTTATTCTTCTTAACATATTGTTACCTCACGTAGTATTGAAGTAGTATTATAGCTATTCTGCTAAAGTAGCTTCTACTACGCCATCATCATCTTTAACTGCTTTTACAGTAATTTTAGAAGGTATTTTTTGGATACCTCTTGCCCAAATTTCATGATTAATAGATTCATCGAGCTTTACTTCTTCAGCTTTCATGTGTTTGAATAAGAAGTTTTGTACTTCTCTGATAGCTCTAGGAGCTCTAATAGTCCTTTTGACTTTTTTTGCGTTTCTAAGTGGAATTGTATAAACTCTTTCCATGAAAAATCCCCCTTATAATTTAAGACTGTTTCTTCTCCAATGTCTAGGTTTAGGTCTGTATCTAAGTTTACGGTTAGTCTTAGCATAAGCCCAGATTGGAATTCTTCTGTTTTGTTTATTTGCTTTTGCCATTCTCAATTTTTTAGCTAATGGTTTATTTCTACTCATTTTCTCACCTTATAATAATAATTATTTTTTATACCCAGTAACACGAGTTTGATAATGCTCAGGGAAAATATCCAATGAATTTCCTCCTTTTTCATCAATTAAAGTCCTTATTTCAACCTCATAATCAGAGCTGTTATCCTTATTGCTTTTTTCATGAGATATTTCAAATAAATTAGATGTGATTAATTTAATTGTCTTGTGACCAAAACTATCCAAATTAATATACTGAACATCTTTTCTATCTTCAAGACTTTTAATTTGATTTATATTAAGTTTAGGAGTTCTATCATCCCTTCTAGTTCCATCGGCTATAATATCATACATTTCAGAAATCTCTTCAACAACACTTTCATGAAGGAACTTTATTCCGTCATTGGGAAATCCGTCTTCCATAATCATGTCACAGGTTTTGTCTAAAAGTTCAAAATCCAAATCAAGAACCCTATGATTAAACCCGAGAGATTTAGCTGAAAGGCTTGCTGGAATATAAGAATCGTAAACACCGAAATTGGCAGTGCACAATTCAACATCAAGACCAAGTCTTTTAAGCATAACACCCATAAAAGAACTGTCTTTTCCTCCACTGTATAATACACAAGCTTTCATTAATATTATTTCCTTGTAATTTTAATTTCTCTTTTCTGACCAGCTATTTGTCTCAAGAGTACTTTTAACTGTTCATCAGTTACTTTACCTCTTAAACTGCCGGCCTGAGCAGATTGAATTAACTGAATTTCAATTTGATTAACAAGCTCTGGCTTAGTCAATTTAAGGTTAGCTAATCTGGAACGTGCTTCAGTAGTCAAAATTTGAGCTATTAAAGCTTTCTTTTGCTCCTCAAATTGTCTTTGTGCTTCTTGCTGTTGCATTTGTTGTTGTGCTTGTTGTTGCATTTGACCTTGTGCAGCAGCTTGTCTGGCTTCTAATTCCGCCATTCTTTTGCGGCGAATTTCATCAAGATCACTCATATCAAACTCTCCGAATAATTTAATTAATATTTTGCAAGATTAGGAATATCCTTAATGATTTCAGCAGAAATTTTATCTAAGAATGATCTTCCTGCTGGAGTAACAACTCTTCCACCTACAACTTTTTCAACATATCCTGCATCTTCTAATTGGTGTAGCGCGTTTCTTACGATAGCTCCACTACCTTTTCTGAATACTTCAGGAGTTACTCCACGGTCTTTTTTACCACCGTAGAAAGTTCTTAAGCTCATAACTCCTACAGGTCCGTCCATGTACACTCTTCTGATGATAGATGCACATCTGGTATACCACCAGTCGACATCTTCAGGTTTTCTTTCTTTGTGAACACCGGTTTTTACAAAATTGGACCATGCAGGGGAATTGATTTTATCATTGTTTTTAAATTCTTCTGCGACTTTTTTAATTAATAAATCTGCAGGTACATCAAATACAGTAGTCATATTAATTCTCCAATATTTAATTTTAAATAATTGTCCTCATAATCAACTGTAAATTTAAGACCTAATAAAAATAGGGCCTGTAACTCTAAATTTAAGCAATGTTTTCTAAGGCTTTTTTTTATAAATGACAGCGACATTTCCTCTAACATCTATAAGTTTAGATCTGGTTTTCTGGACAATGTCAGCTATATAATCATCTTTATTTTTAGCGATATTTTTTGCAAATTTAAGTTTAACAATTTCATTAGCTTTAAGTTGGCGTTTGATTTCTTCAATGACATTGTCATTAACACCAGCCTTACCAATATTCATTGTCATAGCGGAAAGAGCTCTATTCATCATTTCTTTTTTTGATTGACTCATATCTAGCTCTCCTTTTATTTTTTTTCTCCTTATGATAAGGAATTTTCATAACATGCCCACACTCGCCACATAAAATGTTAACTTCTTCGTTAACCAGCCGGACTGTAGCGTTGTGACCAGGGTAGAGAAACTTATTACACCTTTTACAATACCTTCTTGCCCATTTATCGGGAATTTTGGTATTGTACTTGGTAGATAACTTCTTAGCTAATACAACATAACGGTTACTTCTTTCCGGGTGCCTTTCGAATTCCATCTCAGCACGCTCAAAAAGAATATTCATACGTTCAATAGCTATTTCAATCATCCATTTTGGTCTTTTTCCTCTACTCAAAGATATCCTCCTCATAATTATAATAATAACTATTAAATTAGGATATAATATTCAAAAATTGAATTAAAATGATTTGCGCATATTAAAACAAAAACCATAGTTAAAATAACCTTAGGTTAATATGAATATTAGGAATAAATTTGTTTTTCTATATTTATAAAGGTTGTGTTAAAAACAAGTGTTATATATACACATATTAGAAATTCATTATAAAAAAAGATTTCCACATCATCTAAAATTAAATAGTAAAACATTAAAATATTAATACATAGGTGAAAACTATGGCATTTTTAGATAAAGTAATCGGACATGGTGATGTAAGTGAAGAGATGGACAAAGACTATGTATCTGAATTCTTTTTTGATGATGAAGAAGTAATTCAGTCATACCAATTCATAAGAGACCAAATAATTTTAACCAACTATGGAATCTACGAAGTAGACGTTCAGGGATTAAGCGGTAAAAAAGTAGAAGTTAAATTTTTCCCAAAAGACACAATTAAAACCATTTCTTTTGAAACTGCAGGAACCTTAGACTTTGATGTAGATATTAAAATCGGAGTGACAAACAATACTGTTGTTAATGTGGACGGAGCAGCTTACAGTGAACCATTATCATTTAAAGTACCTTCAAGTCAAGCTGCAGAAGCAAAAGAAGTTGTACGTTTAGTAAAAGAACATTATTTATTTTAAATAATGTTTTAACTTTTTTTATCACAAATAATACAATATCTTAAATGAAAACATAAACAATATAAAAATTAAACAGCCATTACCGCTCTTTTTAAATGTTTTTTACTGCGTTCCAAATTAACCAAATCATAGCCAGAACACATTATACAAACTGTTTGCTCCAGTTACAATTAAACCTGAAAGCCAGTACAGTCGGACTAATTTATAAATGCCAAGACAGCTCCAACAAGCTAAATAAAAAGAAATATTATTTCAATTATAAAAATAAACTGAACCGCAAAAGTTTCATCATCCAATCAGCCAGTCCATAAAATCAATCACACCAAATGGAAAGTCTTTTTTATCAAAAATAACATCTACCACCAGGTTAATTGTCTCATCAATAGACAAATCACTTACATCTATTTCACAGACATCTTCACCATATGCCTCGTATGCTTCAGCTCCACATACGTCAAGTGCTTCTGCTTCAAGGTTTTCACGAATTTTAGAATCAGAATATTTGCGCCCAGCCAGCCTTTCTTCCAAAATACTTGGATGAACTCTTAAAATTATTACTTTATCAGCACCACTGCACAAATGAGACAAATGCCCTTCCACAATAAGTAATTTATCTGAATCAAGATTATCAATAATTTCTCCCAAAACTACATCTAATTCAGGTATGTCAATTATTTTATAACCCTTTTTATTATCGATTCCCAAAACTAAATCATTACTAATAGCCAATTCATTAACTCTAACTAAATTAGCACCCAATCTTTTAGAAAGTTCACTAGCTAATGTAGTTTTTCCAACACATGGAGTTCCACTTATAAAAATAACTTGATTCATATTACCCACAATTATTTCTTAAGAATAATCCTTAAAACATCCTCATCTTCCAAAACATGATCAGGACCTACCTTCTGACCTGGGAATTTAACTGATGTTCCCCATATTTTAGCATGACGGAAGTTTTTCACAAATTCCTTGTGCAATTTGTCACAGGCATCAATGACTGTTGAACCTTTTTTAATAACTAAAGGATCGTTCATATCTGCTTTTCTTCCTTGCGGTTTAAGATAAACACGAACAAGGTTTAAATTTTCAAAGATTGTTTCCTTAAGATTATCTATATTTAATTTTTTATCTGCAGAAATTGGTATAAATTCAGGAAGCTGTTTTTTCATCTCTTCAAGATAAGCTTCATCTACAAGATCCACTTTATTTAATAGAATCAACATTGGAACATATGATTTATTTCTATCAAGAACATCAATAAACTGATCCATTGTTACATCATCTCTAAAAAGTACGTCTGCATTATGCATACCATACTCATTTATGATAGACCTGATTGTTTTTTCATCCAAATGTGTAAGCGGAACTGTTGAAGACACATGAACACCACCAGTTCTTCTCCTGTTTACAGTTACATCAGGAGGCCTTTCATTTGGTCTGATACCAATATTTCTTAATTCTTTTAAAATAACATCCAAATGCTGCGGATTTAAGACATCCAAAACAACCACAATCAGTTCTGCTGTTCTGGCTACAGATAAAATTTCCCTTCCTCTACCTTTACCAGTACTTGCTCCGGTAATAATCCCAGGAATGTCAAAAACTTGTATTTTAGCGTTTTTATACTCCATAACCCCTGGAACAATGTCCAAAGTAGTAAACTGATAAGCTCCCACCTTACTTTCAGCATTAGTAAGTTCATTTAAGAGGGTAGATTTACCAACAGAAGGAAATCCAACAAGAACAACAGTAGCATCACCAGATTTCTTTACATGAAATCCCTGACCTTTTGTTCCGGAACTACTTCTTTGAATAGACTCCTCTTTCAATTTAGAAAGTTTAGCTTTAAGTTTACCAATATGGTGAGAAGTAGCCTTGTTATATGGTGTCTTTTGAATTTCATCCTCAATATCTTTTATTTTCTCCTCTATTCCCATTAAATCACCATATTATAATTAAAAAAAGAGATTAGGATTAAAATATCCTAATCAAAATTAAGCCCTGTCCGGACTAGTAGTACCAATATTTCCATCAGTAGCACCAGATGCAGCAGGTGTACTAGTTCCGCCAGCAGCCGTGTTGTTATAATTTACTTGCCATAATGAAACTCCATTTTCCATATGAACCATGGAGAATACATTCTGACCCATACCACCTAAAAGGTACAATCTGGTAAACATTGAATCAGCCAATTTATTATGCATTATAATAGGTGTGTAAACATTATTTTCACCCATCAGGAATAATGTATAATTGGAATCGCTAGGAGCTCCAGCTATTGATTCATTTTTCACTAATTGATTACCTTCAATTACCATGATACGGGATACATTCAATGGATTAAATTCTGATCCGTTTATTTTAAGTAAAGAACCGTTATTTGAATATACTGCTTCAGTATGACCAGTAGTAGTGTTGTTTCCAGTACCTCTAGTAATAACTGCATCATATTCCAAACCGGATTCATTAATTAAAGCTAATCTGCCAGTAGATCCAGGTTCAACAGTTACTTGCTGGGAAGGCACGTAATAATTGAAGTTTGTGGAATTCTGCTTATCAAAGTCCCACGCACCAAAGTAACTCCACCAGCCGGCTTTTTGCAGCATATCTGAACTTGCTACAAAGATAACCGGTCTTGGATTATCAGGGTGAGTAAGCGGAATAATAGTATTGGCCTGCTCAGTAGTTAAACCATATGTATTAATTAATGTATTTTTAGCATCCTGTGCGTTTTTCGGCAGGATATCAATTAAAATATCAGTTGCTTTACCCGGACTGCCAGTATAATCTGTTAATGTATTAGTAGCATTTTCACCGGAAGTTCCTAACATTCTAAATATTCCTGCAGACAAGTCCATATTATCCGTCGTCATCGCCTGACCTAGCCAGAATGCCCTACTGTTACCACTTTGACTACCTCCATCAAAGATTACCTGTCTGTCAGCAGCAATCTCAAAGAGGTAACCAAAGTCCCACCATGATGCAACAACAGTATTATCAGCAGTATTTTCATTAATCCATGCCATTGAATCCCACATAGCATCACTAGTACCAGGTACTACCTGATTAGCAGTCTGATAAGCACCACAAACAGTAGGTGTTATCAATGCAAGAGCAATAGCAATAATAGCAACATACTTCTTAACAGGTACTTTAGTAGATGCAGACTTACTGGATTTCAGTCCGTATATGGTTATTCCACCAGCTATAGCAATTAACAGGAATAATATAATACCGAATATAGGTACTGTAACTGCTGCTAATGGGTATGATGCAAAGAATCCTGTTACCAATATAACTGCCATTAACATTTTGTCATTATCAAGTTTAGTTTTGACATAGTCAGAAGCATATCCTACAAATATACCTGCCATTAAACCGAATGGCAATACAATAGTGGTAATGAACCTTGAACCTCTACTTACTGCAAGTGCTGTAATTACTACCCATACTATAAATAGAGTAGCAAACATTAAGTTCAAACGTTTAGCTTCAGTTACTTCATTATCTTTGGCAAATTTACTTACGCTACCTAAAGATATTTTAAATTTACGGTCATCATCAATTTTTTTAGAAGATGCCAATCTTTGGGATTTAGGCGGTTTTTTAGTTGTGTTTCCGTCTTGTTTAACATTTCTATAATCATATATCCTTTTTGCAAAGATAAATAATACAGTTAAACCAGCGAAGAATACGAAAATTCCACCAATACCGTTTATTACACCATTGGAATTAGCAAGCAAGAATGAATCCATACCTGCTCCAAGCATACTTGGCATTTGCAATTCCGCAACAGAAATAAGTACATTAGGGAATCCACCTACAACAGTTGAAGTTGATTGCAAGGACAATAAACCAGTTAAACTGCCGAATATTCCAAGTACGCCGTCTACTCCTTTAAATGCTGCAAGACCGATAAATCCAATAACACCTAAAATAACAATGGACATTAAATCCTTCTGGTGTACGAACCAAGCAGCCTTACTTGGATATAACTCTCTTTCACTATCACCAATGTTAAATACATAACATAATATTAAGTACACAACTGAAAAGATACCCATAAGACCTACATAAAAGATGTATCCTGTCCATGATTGGGAGAAAAGACCAATAGATACAATAGACAATATTGCAAAGACAACTTTTGCAATAAGATTTTTAGACCTCAAGCTCTCCATAAAGAACATTATGAAGAATAATGAGAAGATATAGTAGAACATATCTGTATCAAAAAAACCAGGGAATGTGTGCGCAAAATAGTTTGGTGCAAGCACAATTATCAATGTAGCTGTTATTGCACCCAAATCATTAGTCAGACGTCTAGCAAAGATAAATGCAGGAACAACTGCAAGAGATGCTACAATAGCACCGGTCCAGAATGCAACTTCCTGAACAGTGTAATCACCGAAGAATTGGTTTGCTATATTGTAGAAAAATGACGTTACCCATACAATAGCTAACTCATAATTAATCTTATCTCCATCCGGGGAATTCCTATGCATATCCCAGTTTGAACCATCGACTAGTTCATCTCCTACATAACCGTGATCAACGAAATTTTCAGTCAACCTTAAGTTATAATATGAATCCATTTCACTAAAATAAGGAAGACCTGAAGCATCTTCATATTCAGCCTTCAAATCACCGGTAGGCAAAATATTAAGGTCCGCTGCAGGAGCTCTTAATGCAAAAACAACAGCTAACAGAATCAAAATAATGATTGCTGATTTACTTATTGTTAATATTGTTTTTTTATTCATCAAAATCCTCGATATTATCCAATTAACATAAAAATAGTTACATCAACTGAATTTATTATTTAAAAAACTTATTTGAAATTTATAAGAATGTTAAAGAAATAAAAATATTTTTGGGCAAAACCATCAATACTTTTATTAATTTATATCTATTATTTTTAACATTATTAAAGATTATGCATTTAAAAAAAAATTAGAAAAAATAAAGTCTATTGGACTTTATCTTTTAACTCATCTAAAGAACAGGTAAAGCGACATTTTGGAAATCCTCTGCAACCAACAAATTCTCCATACCTTCCGGACCTTTTAATCAGTTCTTTACCACAATTAGGACACACACCAACTACTTTCATCTCACGAGGCTTAGTATTCTCTTTACCACAGTTAGGGTCAAGACATGCATGCTGACGTGGCTTACCAAAGGAAATAATAGGTAATCCACAGGTTTTACAGGTTTTCTTTAAGAAATTTGCTCCTTTAGGAACAGAGTAAGTTGCTTTACAGTCAGGATAATTAGAACATCCCACAAAAGTGCTTTTATTTTTAGGAGAGTATTTTTTAACCAGATTTCCGCCGCATTTACATTTTCCAACAATATTGCTTTCCTGATAGGCATCATAAATCTGTGAACCGATTTTAACTTTGTTTTTATCAATATCTCCCAAAATAACCTTAACTTCCTTTTCACCTTCAGCTACAACACTTTCACGGGTGGCTTTATCATTGTCTATGCCTTCAAGTTTATTTTCAAAGTCACGGGTCAGCTCTTCACTTGTTAAGTTAGAACAGTACTCGCTTAAAGTGTCGATTATGTTCTCACCAAGCTGATTAACCTCAATTTTGTTTCCAGTTATATATTTTCTGTCATATAACTTATCAATAATATCTGCACGGGTAGCTTTGGTTCCAAGTTCTCTTTTTTCAAGTTCCTTAATTAAAGAAGCCTGATTATATCTTGCAGGAGGTTTGGTTTCTTTTTCTTCTGATACAATCTCCTTGACGATGATGGAATCTCCTTCCTTAACATCAGGAAATTCCTCATTATCTATTTTCTTAAATGGATAGTGTTCCAGCCATCCTTTATGAGTAACCCTTCTGCGTCTAAACTTGAATTTTTCACCGCCAATGTCCAAAGTGGTACTCATTGTTTCAAAGGTAGCTGCTTCGAAAAATACTGAAATAAACCTGTAAACAATCAGTTCATAAATTTTTAACTCATCCTTGTCCAATTTATCAGGTAAAATACCTGTCGGATGAATAGCAGGGTGAGCAGCGTCTTCCTTTTTACCTTCATTAGGTTTTAATTTAGCCGGAAGAGCTGAAATATGTGTTCTGAATTCGGAATTTTTGGACAGCTGTAAAAATATGCTTTTGAAATCCAGGCTTTCAGGCAACTTTTGGGATGAAGTACGTGGATAAGATGTATATCCTGCAGTATAAAGGCTTTGAGCAATAGTCTGAGTTTTTTTAGGTGAAAAACCAAAGACATTATAAGCTTCAGACTGCAAACCACCTAAATTAAATGGAACAGGAGGTTTTGTAGTGGAATTGGAATATTTGATTTTATCGACAGCTGCATCACTATTTTCACAGTTTGAAAAAATCTCTTCAGCCCTTGTTTTATCGAATATTTTTCCATCTACATGATCCGCTTCAATTTCACCGTCAAGTAAAGCTTTAATTAACCAGTAAGGTTCAGGTACAAATTTTTTAATCTCTTTTTCACGGTCAACCAAAATAGACAAAGTCGGAGTTTGAACTCTTCCTGCAGATAACTTTAAAAATCTTTTTTTGGCTGCGCTTACAGATTTCATTAAAGCCTTTGATATGTTTACACCAAAATAAAAATCCAAAATATGTCTGGCTACACCGCTGTCTACCTGATGTCTGTCAATAGGTATTCTATTTTCATATGCTTCCACAATGTCCTTTTTAGTTAAAGTGGAAAACTTCATTCTTGAAGATTTTTTTAAAGCATCCTCGCCACATCCGTATTTTAATGCATGATATCCGATTAAAGTTCCTTCAATATCATAATCGCATGCATGAATGTAGCTGTCAGCATCTTTAGCATATTTTTTAATAGCCCTTACATAATCCTTGGTATAGTTCTTATATTTTTTGTCAATCTCAAATAATGGTGCCCAATGCAAATCAAAATAGACTTTATCCTTGGGATTATCCGGAGTTAAAGAATATAAGTGTCCGACAGCAGACAATACTGTTATATCCTTACCGTCTCTTTCCAATGTCCAATATTTAACTTTTTTATTAAATACGTTCTTTTTAGCTTTAGAAGACAATGCTTTAGCTATTTTTTCTGCAGATTTTGGTTTTTCGCAAATTATTACTTCATTCATTGTACCTGTACCGTTTTTAAATTTTTAAATTATAAAAATTTGTAAATTACTGATTTAATATTTAAAATAATTAATCCTATAAAAATATTTCTATTGAAAGATTTTAGTTTATATGAAGTATTTTTAAAAATAAGATAAAATCAATGCAAAAATATGAAAATTAAAAATAATTATAAATCTTCTTTGTAAAAACTGTAAAATTCAGCACAGTAATCACAAATAGGATATTTGTCATAGCGATAATAGGCAAGTTCGGACTTATTCATGTCAAATTTCTTGCCGCATAAAAAACAGGTTTCAATTTTTTCTTCATCAGACATGATATTACCTTAAAAAAAGAAATAAATAAAAATTAAAGTAATTTCAGTAAATTACTTAATTAATATTGTATTTTTGTAAAAGTAAGAGCTCTTCAGTAGATAATTTTCCACCGTGTTTGAATGTATCGAAGATTTCTTCAGCTCTTTCTTTTTCTTCACGATTTTTGTTACCGTTTGATGAGGAAGATTTGTTACTAGCAGATCTTCTTTTTCTAGGTCTGTTGGAACCTAATTTTTTATTGATAACATGAATATCGCTTAAAATGGATTTGAACTCTTCATGTTTTGCAGAAGCATTTTTACGAGCTTCTATGAATTTTTTGTGAGCTTCATCAGCTGCAGTTCTGATATCATCAGTTTTTCTGAAGAATTTGAGCATTTCTTCGTGAGCTGCTTGAGCTTTTTCAGAAAAGTCAATAACTTTTTCGTGTTCTTCTTCAGATAATTTTTTAAGCTCTTGTGCTTCACCTTTAACGGATTCATCTTCATGAATTTCCATTAACTGTTTTCTTAAATCGTTTGCATTTTTAACAAGTTGATTTTCTTTTTTAATATCTAAAACACGAGTTTCAATGATTTTATCAATCTTTTTAATCTCATTTTCTATTTTAATTTTGTCACGTTTACCAGAAGACCATTCCAAGTTTCTAATTTTGTTGTTAGCTTCGTTACGTGCTTTTTTAGCTTCTTCAACTTTTTTGTTGATTTCGTTACGTTCATTTCTGAATTCAATAGCTTTGTTTAAGTTTTCTTTTAATGATGCGTTTAATTCATCACGGATTTTACGTTGTTCTTTAGCTATCCTGTTGAATTCTTCTCTTTCTTCAGTAACTTTAGCTATTTCAGCTTCTTTTTCATCTTTTTGTTTTCTTACACCTTCCATGGTGTCAGCTAAAACAAAATCAGATTCAGGAAGACCGTCTTTTTTAGGTTTTTCAGCTTTTTCAGTAGATTCTTCAGCATCTTCTGCTTCTTCTACTTGTTCAGTTTCGTCATCTTCAACAACATCAGTGGATAATTGATTAATAATTTCATCTAAGACTTTGGTTAAGTCTTTTTCATCTACTACAACATCAGCTTTTTCTTTAACAGAATCTTTTGCATTGAAAGCAATTCCAATACCTGCTGATTCGATCATGGAAATGTCGTTAGCTCCATCTCCAACTGCAACAACTTCTTCTAAAGAAGTGTCATTACCTTCAATATGTTCTTTTAATACGTCCAATTTAGAACCAGATACTAAAGGTCCAGTTACTTCACCAGTCAATTTACCGTCTTCAACAGTGAAACTATTAGTGTATGCATTTTCAATACCGAGTTTGTCTTTAACGGTTTGTGCAACAACATCAAAACTGCCACTAATAATAGCTACATCTAATCCTTCTTCTTTTAAACGTGCGATGGTATCTTCAGCACCATTCATTAATGGAAGTTCATCAGCAACTTTTTGAATATCTTCAATGGAAGTTCCTTCAAGAAGTTTAACTCTATCTTTAATAGAAGTTTCAAAGTCGATTTCACCTTGCATAGCTTTTTCAGTAATTTCAGCTATTTCATCTTCAACATTTGCTAATTTCCCTATCTCATCAATTGCTTCTCCATCAATAATAACGTTATCTAAGTCAAATACTACAAGTTTAATCAATCATACCACCAATTATATTAAATCTAGCTCACTTAATCTATCGTAAGCTCTTTCGACACCTAATTTAGCGTCGCTACGTGTTTTAGCTCCAGTACAAACAACTTTACCGGAACCGAATAATAATAAAACAACTTTAGGGTCAGATAACCTGTATACTAAACCCGGAAATTGTTCAGGTTCGTATTCAGTATCTTCAAGTTCTAAAGCTACTGCTTCTAAATTTAATGTGGATTCTAAGTTTGCAGAAGCCACAATGTTTTGAATTTTAATTTCGAATTCATGAGGAATTTCAGTATCAATAGTCCTCATTAAATCAACAGTCTTTTTAATAGCTAACTTTGAGTCATCTATAGACTTAGCCCCAGTACAAACAAGCTTACCAGAGCTGAAAATTAATGCTGCTGTTTTAGGATCTTTAAGTTTAAAAACTAATCCTGGAAACTGTTCACGATTAAAATTAACCCCTTCTAAAGCTTCGGAAACTTCAGTTAAAACTATATCTTTTCCTATGCTTGCAGAAGCCACAATGTTTTCTATTTTTATATCAACATCGGTCAATTTAAAACCTCCAATTAATTATTAAAATGAGTACAGTAAAGATTTAAAATCATTAAATTTTTACTAATTAAATATTTTATTTAAATAGTATATAAACTTATGTTTATTTATAAAGTAAAAACAAAAATATGTAATAAACATATTTTTTAATTAACTTCAAAAAATATTAATAATTATATTAAGGTCTGATAGAAATGATAGAAGTTGAAGTAAAAGCCAAAATTGATAATTTTGAAGATATGAGAAAAAAATTAAATGATCTGGGAGCTATTAAAACTAAAGAAGAATTTCAGGAAGATATTTATTTTAACAGCCCAATAGTAGATTTTGCCAAAACAGATGAAGCCCTTAGAATAAGAACAACAAAACAGGGCAATGAAAAACACATTTTCATAACATATAAAGGGGCTAAAATTGATTCTGAAAGTAAAACACGTGAAGAAATAGAGTTCGGAATTGAAGATAGCAAAAAATGTGCAAAAACATTTGAACATATAGGATTTAAAAAAGTCAGAACTGTGCGTAAAAACCGTGAATATTATGCTTATAAAAATTTTGAAATAAGTTTGGATGATATTGAAGGTTTAGACCCATATATGGAAATTGAAATAGGTCTTGAAGACGGAAACGATTACAAAGAATCTCAGAACAGCATTTTTGAAGTGTTTAAACAACTTGGGATTACAGATTGTTTTGAGAGAACCTCATATCTGGAACTTTTAGAAACTTTATAATATAACATAATACAATATTATTAAATTAATAAAATAATTTAAGAGAAGTGATTATTTGCAATATTATATCAGTCATTATAATAAAGAACCGGAATTAAATTTTCCTGATGAAATTACAGTTTATGATACAACTTTAAGAGACGGTGAACAAACCCCCGGAGTTTGTTTTAGTCCTGAAGAAAAGTTAGAGATTGCTAAAAAATTAGATGAAGTTAAAATTAAACAAATTGAAGCAGGTTTTCCTATAGTTTCCAAAAAAGAACAGGAATCAGTGAAAGCCATAACTTCAGAAGGCCTTAATGCTCAAATCATTTCTTTATCTAGAACAAAAAAAGAAGACATTGATGCTGCTCTTGATTGTGATGTTGACGGTGTTATTACATTTATGGGAACTTCAGACATCCATTTAGAACACAAAATGCACATCGGACGTCAGGAAGCACTGAATACATGTATGAACGCTATTGAATATGCTAAAGATCACGGATTATTTGTTGCATTTTCTGCAGAAGACGCAACCAGAACTGATTTGGATTTCTTAAAAAGAATATACAACAAGGCTGAAAGCTATGGAGCAGACAGAGTGCACATAGCAGATACTACCGGTGCTATAACTCCGCAGGGAATTACTTACCTGGTAAAAGAACTTAAAAAAGATGTGAATATAGATATTGCTCTACATTGTCACAATGATTTCGGTCTGGCAGTTATAAATTCCATATCCGGAGTACTGGCAGGAGCTAATGGAATTTCCACAACAGTAAACGGTATCGGAGAACGTGCAGGAAACGCATCTCTTGAAGAAGTAATTATGTCTCTTAAATTATTATACGGTAAAGATTTAGGATTTAAAACCAAACATATTAAAGAACTTTCCGAACTTGTATCAAAAGCTAGCGGATTGCCTGTTCCCTATAACAAACCTATAGTAGGAAACAACGTATTCAGACACGAATCCGGAATTCATGTTGATGCAGTTATTGAAGAGCCGTTATGTTATGAACCATATATTCCAGAACTGGTAGGACAAAAAAGACAGCTTGTATTAGGTAAACATTCAGGCTGCAGAGCAGTCAGAGCCAAATTAAATGAATGTGACCTCGATGTAAGCGACGATACCCTTATTGAAATTGTTAAAAAAGTTAAAAAAAGCAGAGAAGAAGGAACATACATTAACGATGATGTATTCAGAGAAATTGTAAAAAGTTGTAACTATAAAAAAGAATAGGTGACGGTTTTGAATATTACAGAAAAAATATTATCAGCTAAAGCAAAAAAAGAGGTTACACCCGGAGAAATTATTGAAATTCCGGTTGATTTAGCTATGTCTCATGACGGAACATCACCACCAGCTATAAAAACCTTTGAAAAAGTAGCTACCAAAGTCTGGGACAATGAAAAAATTGCAATTGTATTTGACCATAATGTTCCTGCAAATACAATCGGATCTGCAGAATTCCAGAAAGTATGCAGAGACTTCATAAAAAAACAGAAAATTACTAAAAATTACATACATGGTGACGGAATATGCCACCAGGTACTTCCTGAAAAAGGACTGGTAGAACCTGGAAAAGTTATTGTAGGTGCTGACTCACACACATGTACTTATGGTGCATATGGAGCATTTTCAACAGGAATGGGTGCTACTGATTTAGCTATGGTTTATGCTACAGGTAAAACATGGTTTATGGTTCCTGAAGCTATTAAAATGGAAGTCAGCGGAGAGTTAAATTCATACACTGCTCCAAAAGACATCATTTTAAAAATCATCGGTGAAGTGGGAATAGCTGGAGCTACCTACAAAACTGCAGAATTCTGCGGAGAAACCATCGAAAAAATGGGAGTAGAAGGCAGAGCTACAATATGTAACATGGCTATTGAAATGGGAGCTAAAAACGGAATAATGGAACCGAATAAAGAAGTTATCCAATATGTTTCCCAAAGAACCGGAAAAAAAGAAAGTGAATTGAATATTGTTAAATCCGATGAAGATGCACAGTATTCAGAAGAAATGCACTTTGACATAACTGATATGGAACCTCAAATAGCCTGCCCTAATGATGTAGACAATGTTAAAGACATCTCCAAAGTTGAAGGCACAGCTGTTGACCAATGCTTAATCGGTTCTTGTACAAACGGCAGATTATCTGATTTGAAAGATGCTTATGAAATCTTAAAAGATAATGAAATTAATAATGATACTAGATTACTAATTCTTCCAGCATCAGCTGAAATTTACAAACAGGCAATCCATGAAGGATACATTGATGCATTTATAGATGCGGGAGCTATTATATGCAATCCAGGATGCGGACCATGTCTTGGAGGACATATGGGAGTTTTATCTGAAGGTGAAACCTGCATATCCACAACAAACAGAAATTTCAAAGGAAGAATGGGGGATCCGAAATCCTCAGTATATCTGGCTAATTCAAAGGTTGTTGCTGCTTCAGCTATTGAAGGAGTTATTACAAATCCTAAAGATTTATAGTGAAAAAATGACTATTGAAAAAAACGAAGCAAACAAACGTCTGATTGAAAAAATAAATCAGGTAGAAGAAGGATATACAAAAGACTTTTCAAATACTCAAAAAATTCTGCTGACAACAGACGGATCAATTACAGCTATTTTAGATGTGCTGTACGGCAAAATTACATTAAGTACCTTAGAACAGCACTTTGATACAGCAGACCGTGAAATCAGCGAATTAATTCATGTTGATGAAGGTGCACAAATCAATTACCGGGAAGTTATAATGCATAAAGACGATGAAAATCTAATTTATGCACTGTCATACATTCCATTGGAACGTTTAACCAATGAGATTTGTTGCGATTTGGTTAGAGCAGACATACCAATCGGAAGAATTTTAAAAAATTACCAGATTGAATCAAGAAGGGAAGTAAATAAAATCTATATTGAAAAACCTAATGAAAGGTTAAAAGATTTATTTAACACGAAAGAAGATATGCTTGCCAGAGAATATGTAATTATCCATAAAAACAATGTATTGATGTGGATTAAAGAAGTATTCCCAGTCAGTAAATTTACAAATATTTAAACAGGTGATAAAATGGGTGTTAAACTAAAAGACATAATCCGACCAGAACAGATTGATTTTAAAGATTTGAAAGGAAGAGCAATCTCTATAGATGCATTTAATACCCTTTACCAGTTCCTGTCTACAATCCGACAAAGAGACGGAAGCCCCTTAAGTGACAGCAATGGAAATATAACCTCTCATTTAAGCGGAATTTTATATAGAAACTCCTCAATGATTGAAAAAGACATAAAACCGATTTATGTATTTGACGGAACACCATCCTATCTTAAACAGGAAACCATTGACCAAAGAAGACAGACAAGAGAAGAATCTGAAAAAAAATGGAAAGAAGCACTGGCTAAACAGGATACTCAGGAAGCCAGAAAATATGCAATGAGGTCTTCCAAATTATCTCCCTACATTATTGAATCCTCCAAAAAGCTGCTGACAATGATGGGAATACCATACATTGAAGCATATGGTGAAGGAGAAGCACAGGCAGCTTACCTTGTTGAAAATGGAGATGCATGGGCAGTAGCTTCACAGGATTATGACTGTCTCTTATTCGGAGCCAAAAGGGTTGTAAGAAACCTTGCCATCAATTCCAACTTGGGAAATCTGGAATATTACAATTTAAAAAGAGTTTTAGATGAACTGGACATAAATAGAGAACAGCTTATTGATATGGGAATACTAATCGGAACTGATTTTAGTGAAGGCTTAAAAGGAGTAGGTGCAAAAACAGCTCTTAAACTAGCTAAAAAAGGAGAACTTGAAAATAAATTAGCCAAACTTCAGGAAGAATCATCACATGACATCTCTGAAGTCAGAGAAATATTCCTAAACCATAATGTAAATACCGATTATAAAATCAGATGGAAAAAACCGGCTAAAAATGATATTATTGACTTTTTATGTGAAGAACACGGTTTTTCACAGGACAGAGTTTCAAAAGCCTGTGATAAATTAAAAAATTTAAATTCAAGTCAAAAAAGCCTTGAAGACTGGTTCTAATAAGGGGGAAACTCCGGACCAAATACTTTTTTGGCATAATCAACAGCCAGTGCAACCTGATTATAATAATTTTTCAGCATTTCCTTTTCAAAATATTCCCTGTCCGGTGCTCTGACAATTAAATTAAGAAGCTTTTCATAGGTTTCAACAGCTGATTTTTTATTGAAATTATATTTTTCTTCTTTTTCTGCAGACAGCTTCTCAACACAGGGAAATTCCAATGTTTTGCAAACAGTATCAGTTGAAAAATATGTCATGCGAATTAATGGAGAAACAGAACTTACCAGCACATGATTTCCCAAATCTATTAATGGAGGAATTCCTGTTTTAGTGTAACGTTCCATAGAAGTTAATCTGTCAAAATGCGCCAGGTCGTAACAGTGAAGTTCAGTATAAAAATCAGGTTCAAAATACTCAATCAGATCCAAAATCTTCAAACCGATTTCTGATTTATAATATTCCTTTTTAATTGTAGAAATATATGGAGTTTTATCAAAATTGTAAAAATAAAACTGTCCTTTTGAAAAATCATCAATATTCAAACGTTTAATAAATTTTAAAGAAGTTTTACCTTCATTGCCATGGACTCCACCTATAAATAACTTAGTTGGACCTTCACCATTGTCAACATATCTGAAATAAGACATATTATCCAAATAAAAAAAAGAAAAAATCAAAGAAGAAAACTTAAGTTCCTTCTTTCCAGCTGCACATATACTCTTTTTGGCGGTCAGATAAAGTATCAATTTCAATATCCATAGCTTTTAGTTTTAAATTAGCTACTTCATAATCAATGTCATCAGGAGCTTTAGTTACACCGACTTCCAAATCGTTGTTTAAAATGTATTTTGCAGATAATGCCTGAACAGCAAAACTCATGTCCATGATTTCTGCAGGGTGTCCTTGTCCCCTGGCTGCAGATAAGTTTACTAATCTTCCGTCTGCAAGCAGATATATTTTTCTGCCGTCTTTCATGGTAAACATTTCAATACTTTCTCTTACTTCACGAACACTGGTTGATTGAGCTTCCAAGTCACGTCTATTAATTTCCACATTAAAATGACCTGAGTTACATAACATACAGCCGTCTTTCATGTATTTGAAGTCATCACCATGAATAATATTGATATTACCAGTTACAGTAATGATTAAATCAGCTTCTTTTACAGCATCTCTAATTTTCATTACTCTGTAACCATCCATTCTTGCTTCAAGTGCTCTGATTGGATCGATTTCAGTTACAATAACATTAGCTCCAAGACCTTGTGCCCTTAAAGCTATTCCACGACCGCACCATCCATATCCACATACAACAACAGATTTACCAGCTATTAACATATTGGTGGTTCCCATAATTGCATCAAAACTGGATTGGCCTGTACCATATCTGTTATCAAACAAATATTTGGTATAAGCATCATTTACAGCTACAACAGGGAATTTTAAAGCCCCATCTTTATGCATAGCTTCCAATCTGTGAACACCAGTAGTAGTTTCTTCACATGCTCCTTTAATATGTTTTAAAACATCAGTTCTTTCATTGTGAAGAACCATAATCATATCTGCACCGTCATCAATGATTACATCAGGTTTGTGATCAAGAACCATGTTGATAGTCTGATAATATTCTTCATCATCCTGATCTCTCCAACCGTAGATGTTCAAACCTAAATCAGCAGCTCCGGCCACTGCATCATCATGAGTGGATAACGGATTACATCCAGTCATAGCTACTTCAGCTCCACCTGCCTGCAAAGTTAAACCTAAATTAATAGTTTTAGGTTCTAAATGTAGGCAAGACCCAATAGTGATTCCTTTGAAAGGTTGAGTTTCTTCATATTCTTTTTTGATGTGTTCAAGAACTGGCATGTGTCTTTGAACCCATTCAATTTTTCTTATACCTTCTTTAGCAAGAGACATGTCTTTAACTTTACTCATAATATCCCCTATAAAAATTAAATAATATTATAATATATCATTTGAGGGTTATTAAATATTATTATTCATAAATAATTTTAAAAATATATAATGCAACAAAATATTTCAAATTAACTACATCCATTATTAATTAATTATTATAAAAATAAACAATGTTTAATTACAATCAGCCAAACTTAAATTATAATCAAAAATAAGAAAAACAAAAAGTATAAATGTAATGAGAATTTAATATAATAAATGTCTGATGCCGGGGTGGCTCAGCTGGTTAGAGCGCACGGCTCATAGGGTAATTAAGCAGTGCTCTGACTAATTCCTGGGATACCGTGAGGCCGCGGGTTCGAATCCCGCTCCCGGCATCTTCAATCCCAGGAATATTTTTTATAAACTATTTTTTTAGGAAATTTTTAATTTTACAAGCTGATTTTATCGCTGATTTCAAAAAGGAGAATCCGAATTACTTTAAACATCACTAATCAAAACTATTTTATAACTCATTAATAAATATATCAAGTGTTAAGATTTGAGGATTTATTAAAATGCAATATACAGAACTTGGAAAAACCAAAGAAAATGTTTCAATTCTTGGTTTCGGAGCTATGCGATTACCGACAAAAGGTTCCAATGACAATATCGATGAAAATACAGCTAGTGAAATTCTTAGCTATGGAATTGATAATGGAATTAACCTTATTGATACAGCTTATCCTTATCACAGTGCCGGAATCGACGGTAACGGAAACAGCGAAGTTTTCATAGGAAACTTTTTAAAAGAAAACAGCTACAGAGATGATGTTTTAATCTCTACAAAATCTCCATCATGGTTAATGGAAGAAAAGGGAGATTTTGAATATTATCTTGACAAACAGCTTGAAAAACTCAAAACAGACAGTATTGATATTTATTTACTCCATGCTCTTACAAAGGATGATTGGAATAAAGTCCGCAAACTTAGAGTTTTGGATTTTCTTGATGACAGTTTAAGCAGCGGCAAAATAAAACATGTAGGGTTTTCATCACATACTGAAATTGATACATTTGTAGACATTCTTGACGCATATCCCAAATGGGAAGTTGTCCTGACACAAATGAATTACCTTGATGAATACTACCAGACAGGAGTAATGGGTCTTGATGAACTAAAACGGCTGAATATCGGAAGCATGATTATGGAACCACTGCGCGGAGGCAGATTAGTTCAGAACATTCCTCCAGAAGTTCAAAAACTTTGGGACTGTGCTGAAGTTAAAAGAACTCCTGTCGAGTGGGCTTTAGAATATTTATGGAATAGAGACGATGTTGACTGTGTTTTAAGTGGTATGAACTCCTTAGAACAGGTTAAACAAAATATTCAAATAGCTTCAAATGTTAAAGAAATTAGCGAAAGCGACCAGGATCTAATTAGAGAAGTTGCCAGAACATACAAGACGCTGACCGGAAATGAGTGCACCAGTTGCGGATATTGTATGCCCTGTCCAGAAGGTGTTGATATCATCAATTGTTTTAACGAATACAATATCGGCAAAATGCTGAATAATCCAAAAGGAAGTGCAATGCAATATTTTAGTCTGATTGATGAAGACTGCAGAGCAGACAGCTGTATTGACTGTGGAGACTGTGAATTTGTTTGTCCTCAAATGTTAGATATTCCACAGGAACTTGAAAAAGTAGATAATTATTTCGGTAGAGAATTTAATCATTTTTAAGGTGAAAAAATGCCAACAAGATATATAGGTGACGGATATTGGGAACTGATAAGCCGTCAAATGAGTATTGTAACTAGAAGTCAACAGGAAAGATTTAAAGAAGCTAAAATAGCAGTTATTGGCTGTGGAGGAATAGGTGGTCAGACTATTGAAATGTTAGCCAGAATGGGAGTTGGCCAGCTTAATTTAGTTGATGAGGACGCATTTGATTTATCCAATTTAAACAGACAAACATTAGCCAGCATTAAAGAACTAGGCCTTTCCAAAAGCAAAGTAGCCAAAGAAAAAGTCAGACTGATTAATCCTTATGTTAAAGTTAACTGCTTTGAAGAAACTGTAACTAAAGAAAATGTTGATAAAATAATCGGTGAGTGCGATATTGTTATTGATGCTCTTGATAATGTCAAAACAAGAGTAATTGTTTCCAGAGCAGCTGAAAATAAGAAAATCCCATTTATTCATGGAGCCATTCATGGAACTTTAGGTCAGATTACAGTATTTTCAGCAGATAAAGATATAAACTATGAAACAATGTTTAATCTTCCATCAAAAGATAAAGATTTAACTGAAGATGTATTGGATGACTTATCAAGTGTTACATCAGGTGTCCCCCCAGTTATTGGGCCTACTCCAAATTTAATCGGATGTCTTGAAGCTATGGAAGCTTTTAAAATAATGACCGGAGTTGGCAAAGTTACCCAAGCACCGGAAATTTTAACTTTTGATTTGTTGGATTTAACATCATTTAATGTAAATGAAATTTAAACAACATTACTTTTTCTTATTTTTTATTTATTTAAACTTGAACATATTACCATTAATTTTTAAAAAAGCTATTGAATTAACCATTGAAAAATAAAAATCATTGTGATTATATATTAAAAAATATAAATAATCCTTATAAGTACATTTATTCAAAACATTTATATAATATGAGAAGGAAATGTATTGCCAAGGTAGGAAGGTATTTTCCGACTAACCTTTTGAAACTAATATCCATAAATTTATATGGAGTATGATTTAATGACTGAAAAAGTTAACGAAGAATTAATGGAAAGCGTAATTAAACAAATGAAAGAGGATAATATTAAATTTATCCGTTTACAATTTGTTGATATAAATGGAACTGCTAAAAACATTGTAATTCCATTTAAAGAAGATGACATGGCAGAATTATTTGTTGAAGGTATGTTATTTGACGGATCTTCAATTGCAGGATTCGTAGGAATCAATGAAAGTGACCTTGTTCTCAAACCTGATATCCACACTTACTCAAGATTATCCTGGAGGCCTGAAGAATCTGCAGTATGTAGATTTATTTGTGATGTCTGGACTCCTGACGGAAAACCATTTGTTGGAGACCCAAGAGGTATCCTGAAAAAATCTTTAGCTAAAATTGGAAAAATGGGATTACAATATAACATAGGTCCTGAACCAGAATTCTTTATTGTAGATATTGACGATGAAGGATACCCAATGCCTTACGATGAAGCAGGATACTTTGATGTTGAACCTTTAGATAAAGGACCTGATTTCAGAAGAGAACTAACCTTAAACTTAGAAGAATTAGATTTCGAAGTAGAAGCTTCTCACCACGAAGTAGGACCTGGTCAAAACGAAATTGCATTTAAATTTAAAGATGCATTAAAAACTGCAGATGCTGTAATTACCTTTAAACAAGCTATTAAAGCTATTGTAGACAACATGGCTACTTTTGACCAAATGGATTACAGAGTAACCTTTATGCCAAAACCGTTCTTTGGTGTAAACGGTAGTGGTATGCACTGTCACCAGTCTGTATTCAAAGGAGACAGAAACCTGTTCTCTGATCCAAACAGCGAAACCGGATTATCTAAAGACGCACTTCACTTCATGGGAGGATTGCTTGCTCACGCTCCAGCATTAACCGCAATTACCAACCCTATTGTAAACTCATACAAACGTTTAGTGCCAGGTTATGAAGCTCCAGTATACAGAGCATACGGTCTTAAAAACAGATCTGCATTAATCAGAGTACCTGCAGCTCGTGGTAAAGCAACTCGTATTGAATACAGAGCACCGGACCCAGCATGTAACCCATACTTAGCATTTGCAGTAATGTTAGAAGCAGGTATTGACGGTATTCAAAATAAAATTGATCCTGGAGAACCTACCGAAATCAACATCTACTCATTAACCGAAGAAGAAAGGGAAGCTATGGGAATTCAAGTTTTACCATCCAGTTTATGGGAAGCTTACCATGCACTTGAAGAAGACCCATTGATATTATCCACTTTAGGAGACCACACCAGTGAAAAATTCCTAGAGCTCAAATACAAAGAATGGGACGAATACCGTGTACAAGTATTCGGATACGAACAAAACAAATATTTAGATATTTAAATCTAAATATACTTTTTTTATTTTTTAAATATAATGATTCTTAAGTAAAATTAGGCATGATTATATTTAAGAAAAAAGGGAGCCTCATATGACCGAATCAGAACACAAAATAATTGAAATTTTAAGAATATTAAATGAGCAAAATAAACCTACTGGTTCTAAATTAATAGCAGAAGAGTTGAAAAACAAAGGATTTAACTTAGGAGAACGTGCTGTTAGATACCATATGCAAATTCTTGATGAAAAAGGATATACCGAAAGAATGGGATATTCCGGCAGACAAATTACAGAACTAGGCAGGAAAAAGCTTGATAAAGGTATAATCTATGATCAGGTTGATTTCATTTATTCGAAATTTGAAGAAATGATTTATTTGACTAGTTTCAACTATATGAACCGAACGGGAAATGTTGTAGTAAACACTTCAACTATTTACGATGAAGAAGCATTTAATATAATCAAAGATGTTTTCAAAAGTGGTCTTTGTGTTAGTCCTTACATCAATTTAAAAGAAGGTAATAGCAAAGAAGAAATTCAGATAAAAACAATATGCGGAACCACAATTGACGGAATTCTGTTAAACGAAGGAATACCTACAATCCCATTATACGGAGGATTAGTTAAAATCAGAGATTATGTTCCGACAAAATTTACAGAACTGATTTCCTACAAAAAAACATCTGTAACACCTCTTGATGCATTTGTAGCTCCGGGAATGACTTCTGTATTAGATGTGATAAATACCGGGAACGGAACAATACCTGCTAATTTCCGCCTCATTCCAAGTGTAGGGCGGGAACGTGCCCTAAACATCATAAACAAATTGGAAAAAATTGGAATTGGGGGAGTAATGGCAGTTTCTGAAGAAGGCAAAAATATGTTAGGAGTTCCTGTACCTGAAGGAATGGTTGGAATAGCCGTCAGCGGAGGAGTGACCCCATTTTGTGCAGCTCAAGAACTCGGATATGACATTGACATAAAAATAGCTGAAGAAATTGAAGGCTTTGAAACATTATCCCCAATAGCTGATGTTAAAAAAATACTTAAACCTGCTGATGATAAAATTCATGCCAAAACTCCATTTTTACTTTCAAAATCATGGAATTTAATTCAAAAAGTTAATTTCGATGTGGAAACTAGAAAAGGAGACATCATAGTAAATGTTTCATACATTAACAAAGACAGCTTAGATAAAGCAATAGATATTATGAAAGAAACCTATGAATCAAATCCAAAATACATCAACCCTTACTATCAGCTTGTAGAACATCCGACCGATTATAGCAAAATAGGAATAGCTACAATATGCAGTTTAAGTATTGACGGACTTTTAATAAACAATGGAATAATGAGCAACCCGAAATATGGCGGATTATTGGAATTAAACGAATCTCCATTATTTATTGACTTAATTTCATATAATGGCTCTTCTGTTGATCCCCATAAAATATTCATAGCTAAAAACATGACTTCAATAACAAGAAATATCGGATCCAATAAAATACTGGCCAGTTTAAAAGAAATCCCCTATATTTCAAGAGACTATGCAGTACATTTATTAAACATCTTAAAGAATATTGGATTTTCAATTTATAAAATAGGCAAACCAAGAGAACTAACATATAATGCTAAAGTAGATAACTACAATTTTGGTGTTGTTGCAGGCAGTGGTCTCAACCTAATTGCTGCACTTAAAGAAAAAGGAATAGATGTTGAAGTTAAAGCTATTGCAAAATTAATGAAATTTGAAAAAATGGAAAGACTGTAGCTATTTTAAACTACAGTAACTTCCACATCATCTCCTTCAACAGGATGGTGAATAAATTCAATCAAATCATCTTCAATCTCATAAACATCAATTTCAATAGTCGGATTAATTGAATCACCATCTAATGAAAGCAACATTTTAAACCCTGGTTTTCCAAAATATTCAGAAAAGTCCATGTTTAAAACCTCACCGCTTCCAAAAATTCTATTATAAGAAATTTCTAAATTATCATGGATTTTCACATTATCTTTTAAATATTCTACAGCTTTATCTGGAGTTAAACTTAATTTTTTCATGGAAAACACCTCATTATATTGTTAAATAATAAGTATATTTTTCATAATATAAAAATTTGTTTGTAATGTATAAAACAAAATAATTTTTTAAAAAAAATATATGGGAAATTTAATCATAAACTTCCACGATTGTTATTTTATCACCCTTAATATGGCGCAATTCTAAAAGATCATCTTTAATTTCCTTAAAATCTACATCAACAACCTGATTTAAAATTTCACCATTTAATTGTAAACTAACCCTGAGTCCCTCACCAGTTTCTTCATCTTCTGAAATTATATTTAACACTTCACCGGGAGCAAAAATACGATTGTATGATATTTCTAAAATATCTCTTATTTGGACGTTTTCTCTCACATATTCAATAGCTTCCTCAGCAGACATTTTAATTTCCTTAACCATATTATCACACATAAAACCATACAATAAATTAATAATCAGTTTACAAAATTTGTCAAATTAATATATAATAATTTATTAATAAAAGAATATTTAAACGTTATGCATACATTTGAAGTATGTATTAAAATCCATCAAAATCAAAAAGGATTATTATTTAAACTTTTTTTCAAAAAAAATAAAGGAAAAGGAATTATAAATTCCTGTATTCCCTAATTGAAGTATATTCGTCGTCAATCTCATTATAATGAGCTAATTTTTCCCTGTTAGCTTCAGCATCTAAGTATAAAGCACCTTTACCATTGAGACCAATGTCCCCTTTGTATTGGATATATTTTCCTTTGAATACTTCACCGTCAATTTCAGGGTCGTCGACAACGCCTTCAAGAACGAAACCTTCGAGTAATCTTCCAAGGAATCCGTGAATGACAATGTTACCGTTTTTCATTTGACCTCCAGGCCAACGGTTTACATCACCGTCAATTTCAATGATACCTTTGGTCATGTGAATACCAGCTAAAATATCACAGTTACCTAAAACGTGAATTCTTCCACCAGTTAAACATTCACCACATTGTTTTCCAGCATTACCTTTAACAACGATTTTACCACCAGTCATACCTCTCCATTCACCAATGTAAGAAGCTCCGGTGAATTCTTTGGTGTCACCGTCGATTTCAAGGTATCCACCAGACATTTCTCTTCCTGCATGAGCAGCTGCATTACCATGAACATAGATGGATCCGCCACTCATTTCTGCACCTACGTGAAGATCAACATTACCATTACAGACAATTTCTCCACCACTCATTTTACAACCGATGTATTTAACCCTGTTTAAGTCACCGTTAAGAATCATTTTAACATCATTAGGTCCTTCTGCATCACCTTCTACAGTAATATCGAAGAAATCAGTAATTGGGAATCTTGAGTTTCCAATAGGTACTTCATATTTTGCAAAATCTTCTTCGCTCCATGCATAAATTTCATCAGGAATTAATTCATCAAATTCTAAAGCGATTGAAGAAGTTTTTAATTGATCAAATGTTATTGTTTTCAAATTAAACACCCTTTTTATCTTTTAACATCTATCCTTATAGGATTGGATACATAATGATCATGTACTGGATAGTTTTCCCATTTTACGGAGTAATATTGAGTAAAGAACGGCATGATTTTATTAATAACATTTTGTTCTTCATGTTCGTATCCTTGTACATTAACCCACATGTTTTGACTTTCTTTAACTTTTACAATTTCTTTATCTTTTACTAAGATTTGACCATCTTTAATTGTGTAATCAGCAAGAGAGAAACCTTTTTCGATTTCTGCATATTGTCTGGATGGGTCAATTTCATTAGGATTTATGTCATATACAGCAATATCTGCTTTGTATCCAGGAGTAAGAGCTCCTCTGTCTCTGAAACCGTAGATTTTAGCAGGTGCTGCTCTTGTAATAATTGCAATGTCGTTGAAGTCGTATTCCCTTTCAAGAGTTGGGAGAGTAGTTCTTTTTTGTACCCATTTGTGAACTTCACCGTTTTCAATCATTTCCATTCTTCTTTGGTTACTCATTAACCAGGAGATAATTCTTGGGTATCTTATGAATGGACCTGCATTAGGGTGGTCAGTAGTTAAACATACTTGCCATGGGTTTTTAAGATGTAAGAACAATTCTAAACCAATAGCCCATTGAAGTGCTCCAACCGGACTTCTACCAGAGTAGATACATGGAATAATACCAGCTGCGGTTTCACATTCAATGTCTTTGTTAGCCCATTTTAATCCAGATAATTTGAACAAGTCGTATTCCATTGGTGCATCTGCTGTCATGGTGGTTGTTTCATCTAAAGTTACTTGTCCAATATCACAAGTTACGTGGTCGTGACCGTTTATGTATTTAGCAACTTCTTCTGCACCGGAACTTGCATCTCTCCAGTTGGTTCCATCATATGAATGGAATTGAAGGTGACAGATATGTACAACTTGATCCCTAATATCTGCTTTAGGACTTTTCTTAATATTTTTAAGAGAATCTAATGTTTCAAGAGTAGTTGGTACGTTACCAGGGTGTCCTAAATCATTTGGGTGAATGTGAATAGAGTGAGGAAGACCTAATTTTTCGTTAGCTTTTGCTAAAGAAGTTACAACTTCTCTAGAAGTTACATCAAAGTAAGGTGCTTTGTCATTGTATCCGTGTACGTTCATACCCCAACCCCATGCTTCACTACCACATGGGTTTACGATTTTAACACCGTAACCTTTGGAGACTTTTAACCATGCAGATACAAATGCGGATAAGTCTTCAATATTGTTTTCTCTTGCGTATTCCATTACAAACCAGTTGTTACCAAATAATGCTAAAGCTGGAATGTCTATGTTTGGAATAGTTGCAATTTCTTCGTGAGTGTGTTTTGCTTCAAGAGGAGGCATAGCTGCTTCTACAACAGTACCATAACCTAATCTGGAGTATCTGTAACCAGTTGATGGACAACTTGGAATGGAAAAACCAGATTCTGCCCTTGTAACTTTTGTTTTTTGAGTAACTCCTCTTCTTGAATCTTCAGGTCTGTATAATCTACCTACAACTAATTTTGGACCTGCAACGTGAGCGTGAGGATCTACCCCAGCAGGCATAACGATTTTATTAGTAACATCTATGACTTTTGCATTAGCTGAGACTTCTTCAACAATGATATCATCTTTAACCATGATATCTTTTTTCTCACCATTTATTCCGTTAGCTGGGTCATAAACAATACCATTTTTAAGTATAAATTCCATCATATCACCTTATAATGCGTTTGGATTAGGCACATATTTTGGAGCTACGTTTGGCTCCTCTCTGAGTTTCATGACTCTTTCTTTAAGTTCTCTGATAATCCATTCGTCGTCACGACATGTTTCAGGTTTATCAATTGCTTTTTTCATGTAAATAGGAACTCCGTCCATACGATAACTGGTACCAGCACATTCTACTGCAATGAATGAACCAGGTAATACTACATCAGCAAGTTCAGTAGATGGTCCCCAGTGAATATCCACTTGAATAACAGGAATGTCAGCTAAATGTTGGTTAGCACCATTAGGGAAGTGAGCACCAGGGTCTGCTGCAATAACCATGAAACAGTCAGGCTCTTTCCTTGTTAATAAATCGATAGTGTTAGTTTCTCCTAACATATATCTAGTGTAACCTCTAGCAAAGTCAACACCAAATGCAAATCCAGTTTCGAAAGCCATGAAAATGTTGAAACCATTTACGTTAAAGTGACCCCTCATTGGAGTAAGACCCCATTTACTGTATTTGTTTAAGTCCTGAATCATTTTAATAGCTATATCAATGTTTCTTTGTTTGGATAAAGTGTGAGTTAATCCTAAACCGAAGAATAAAACACCGAATTCAGCGTTTTTCATTTCTTCTACTAATTCGTAAATGTCTTCTTTAGGAATTCCGGAAATAGTGTCTTGATATATTTCTTTTCCTCTTAATACTGCTCTGATAGCATTGTAAAAACCATAATCTCCATTTTGTTCGAATCCTATCCATTTATCAGAAATTTTTGCAGTATCGGAGAATTTTGGATCCATAGTTACAACAGTTCTGTCAAATCTACCTCTTTGTCTGAAGTATCCTCTACAGAAGATAGCATAACGAGCTGCATGTCTTGGGTGAGAGTTCATTGCGTTACTTCCAGAGTAAACAACCATGTCTGCCCTATTTTGAACTTCCCCTAAAGTTTGAATAGGGTAACCTGCATTTTGCACAGCTTGTAAACTTGGACCGTGACAGATAGTAGCTTGGTTATCTAAAACTGCTCCTATGTATTCACCTAATTCTAATCCTTCTTTCATACATTCGGTGGAAGTTTCAGACCAACCGTAGAATACTGGCCTGATAGAGTTAGCAATATATTCTGCAGCTTTATCTAAAGCAGTATCCCAATCTACTTCCATAAGTTCTCCGTCTTCATCCCTAATCATAGGAACTACTAATCTTTGGTCCATATCTTCCATAACTTTACTTGCACCTAATCTGCAAGCATGTCTTACAGCAACAACATGGTTGTCTTTAACTAAGTAATCTAAATCATCACAGTTACATCCACAAAATGCACAAGTACAATTTTCTACGATGTAATCATAATCGGTTACAGGTGGCTCATATGTCATGATCAATCAACTCCTCCCATTTACGACCTTTATATACTGGTCTTTCTCCTAATGATTCCATATGTTCAACAACATCGTCGTCGTCGGAATCAACATATTTTTTGTAAACCCATCTCATTAAATCAGCCATGAGTAATACTTCTCTGTCTGTTTTTTCAACAGTACAATGAATACCTTTGTAAGTTGGGTCAGAACAGCAGTAAGTATCAGGACTTACAACAGTATTTGCCCAAGGACCTTTACAAATGAAAACAGTTCCTTCGTGAGGTGCATCTCTAGATACTGCAGCATTTACTACAACTTCTCCCCATTCAGTTTTAACAAGGACAGTATCCCAATTTTTTACACCTAATTTACCCATGTCTCTTGGGTCCATATAACAAGTTCCAGAAGCATTTTTATATTCTTCTTTTAATGTAGAACCTCTTTTTTTACAAGCTCCTTGATAAATGTCAGAACCTGTATTTAACATACATTTAAGTACTTTGGTCTTTCCATCACCAACAATTTCTACATCAGGAACAACAGGTTTTGATAAATAAGTATTAGCATAATGCATAATTATTCCTCCTATTCAATCCATATAGCATTTACAGGGCAGAACATTTGGCAAGTTCCACATAATTCACATTTATCTGGTGAGAAAATTTTAATGAATCCATTTTCGACCATAATAACTACTTCATCAGTCTTTGCACCATTACCACCTGCATTTTCAGGGCTGATAGATGCGTTAACAGGACATGCAATTACACAAATTCCACATCCTAAACAATTATCTTGATTAACTTTAAGTTCCATTAAATCACCTAATTTTTAATTGCATCGAATGCATCGAGCCATGTTACAGATTTTATAGGAGTGTGATCTATTTCAGTTCTTGTAACAGTTATAGCTCCGTTTGGACATACTTTAGCACAAGCTTTACAGCGGATACAATATTGATCATGTTTAGTAATGCGGTCTAATCTTTGACCTGGTGCAGTAGAAACAGGGAATGCTAAAGCATCACATGGACAAGTATCTACACAAGCTCCACAGGTTTGACATGCTTCCTGATCAATTTCTAAAGTACCTTTGAATGGTTTGTTGGTTTCAACAGCGTCAGTTGGACATACTCCTTCACACCATCCGCAGTATACACAAAGTTCATCATCAATAACTGCACTACCAGTAGTAACTTCATCTTCAGCTTTGAAATCATATTCACCATAGGAACATGCCCTACATACTGCAGAAATAGCATCAACTGGACAAGCCCTTTTACATACAAGACAGTATACACATTTGTCTTTGTCAATTACGATAGATTCTTGACCGGTAGTGTTATCTACTACAATTGCTTCTGCAGGACATAATTCTTGACAGATTCCACAGTAAACACAGTCATCATCACTTACACTAATTTCACCAGATACTAAGTTTTGACGTTCTGGCAATTTTCTCATGACAGTAATTGCATCTTGAGGACATGCAGTTTCACATCTTTTACAGTAAATACATTTGTCGTCATCGATTTTAGAATAGGAGTTGTAATGAGGATATGCTTCAATTTCACTAATTGGAACATCATCAATAGTTAAAACTAATGCATCTATTGGACATAATCCACTACACATACCACATAAAACACATTTATTTTCATCAATGCTGATTTTTTGAACATCAAATTCAGCATGGAAATTTTGTGCTATTTTTTCATGACCACTGAAATAGACATCGTTGGAACGTCTGTGACGAGCATCGATAGCAATTGGATTTAAAGTAATTGCTTCAACAGGACAAGTAGATTCACAAACTCCACATCCAAGACAAATCTGATCATTAAAAGACAACTTTCTTACTTCTTCAGCTGCCCTTGTAATAGCAAAGTTATTGTCTATAGCTTCTTTTTTATTTTTAATCATTATTAAATCTCCAAAATTTTAATAGAATTCGTTGGGCACTCATCTTTACATAGCTGACAACCGCAACATTGTATGGAGTCTACATGTGCTTTTAACGATTCTAATTTAATAGCTTTCATAGAACACATGCTTACACATAAGCCACAACCGATACATGAATCTGCAACAACTGCCTCAAATTCCCTATCATTACAAATAGAAACAATTTTACGGCTTTGTTCAGGTTCATCAAATATTGCACGGGTCATTTTTAAGAAATCTCTAGGAGTCAGGTCAGTGATAGTTTTGGCAACGTCTATAGAATTCCAAGATAAATTACTGCCATTTAAATAATGGGATACTGTAGACCTATCAATACCTAACTCATTAGCTATTGCTTGTTGGCTTTCACCTTGCTCTTTTAGCTTCACTGCAGCTAAATATTTCAAACCAGATGCAATATGTTTTGGCATATAAACCACCATGTGTAATGATATAAACTTTTGTTTATTATTAATATATACTTGTCTACTAGAAGCAAGGCGAAAGTAATATATATGACTGTGCTAATACTACAACAAAAAAATTAGTTAAAAAGATTAGAACAATTTAATTTAAAAAATAAGTGATTTAAATAGTTATATTCCTACAAAAATTATCCTAATAATTTAATTTAAGATATAAAGGTTAAAATACGATTTGAAAAAAAGTAATATCGGATATTTTTATTGGAAAAATAATAAAAAAATAAAAAAAATGTATTACTAAATCTATAAAAAATTAAGGAAAAACTAAAATTTAAGAGAATGTGGAGTAACTACACATCTATTATAATAACTAGATAATACATAATAATAAGTAGAGGTTTTACTATGAAAATCGTATCTGTAGTAGGTAGAAAAAATACTGGAAAAACTTCCCTAACTGTAAAGATTATTGAAGAACTTACCAGAAGAGGATATAATGTGGCATCTATAAAGCATTCCCATCATGAAATGGAAATGGACAGGGAACATACCGATACCTGGAGACATAAGCTGGCAGGATCAAATGTTGTTGTGGGAATCGGCTCTACATCATTTTTTAATGTAAGAGATATTTTAGAACTAAACAGATTACTGTTTTTAATTAAATTTATGGACAATGTCGATTTTGTAGTTATTGAAGGATTTAAAAGCTACAACTATCCAAAAATAGTAACATCCCTTGATGTAGTTGATGAATACACAATAGCTGAAGTGGACTCCTTTTCAATAACTCCCGAAGGTGTGTCAGATCTAGTGGATACTGTTGAAGAAAAAGGCCATGATATTGTTGATACCCTCTTTTTAGATGAATGCGGATTTAATGATGGAGACGCAATAGCTAAAGAAATCAGAAAAGGAACTGTAAAAACCGAAGATTTGGACAAAGTTAATACTTTTATGTCAATTGATAACACAGTTATCGGTTTAAATGAATTCGTTAGCGATTTTATCAAAAAAACAGTGCTTGGAATAATAAAAACATTGCATATCGAAGAGTATGGAGTAAAAGATATTAATAAAGTTGAACTAATAATAAACAATGAAGATAACATTGATTTAAACCCAAAAGTGGAAGCTAATGTTCTAATTAACAATAAAGAAATTAGTTTAAATCATCATACCAACAACTTCGTTGCAAATTCAGTATTTGGAATGATTAATTCCCTAAACACTGATGAAGATGCAAGAATTGCACAGGTAGATATTTCTAAAATAAATCAGGAAAATCTTAAAGAAAGTGAAGCCAGACTCACAGTAAACAATAAAGATGTTGAGATTAATGCATTTGTAAAGGGCATCCTAAAGGAAACAATTTACGGTATGATTAAATCATTGAAACTTGGAGAACTAGACATCAATGAAATCGAAACTATTAATATAACTGTTAAAAAATGATTTTATGAGTATAGAAGCTATCAAAGACAAATATGAACGACCAATACTTTCATTAAGAATTACAATAACAAACAAATGTAATGAAAATTGTTTATACTGCCACCATGATGGGATGGATGATTCTCAAGAGGAAATGAATACAGATGAAATTTACAGAATCTGTGAAATAGCTAAAAATATTGGTGTTAGAAAAATAAGGATTTCTGGTGGAGAGCCTTTAATAAGAAAAGACATCGTTGAAATTGTAAGTAAAATAGCCAGCCTTGATTTTGATGACATATCCATTACTTCAAATGGAACCTTACTTGGAAAATATGCAAAAGATCTAAAAGAAGCTGGATTAAATAGAGTAAATATCAGTTTAGATACTTTAAATCCTGAAACTTACAAAAAAGTTACCACTAAAAATCTGCTTGAATCAGCAAAAAACGGAATTCTGAAAGCTGTTGAAGTTGGCCTTTATCCCGTTAAAATCAATATGGTTTTAATGAAAGGAATAAATGAAAACGAAGTGGATGACATGTTTGAATTTTGTAAAGAACATGGAATCATACTTCAGCTTATTGAATTAATGGACAGTGAAAACTGTGATGATGAAAAATTCAGCAGAGATTATCATTATAATTTAGATCCCATCAATGAAAAGTTGCTTTCCATATGTGATGAAGTCAAAACACGTGAATTTATGCAAAACCGTAAAAAATACTTCATAGACGGAGGAGAAATTGAAGTAGTAAAACCTATTGAAAACAGCGACTTTTGTGCAAATTGTACCAGATTAAGAATAACTCCTGACGGAAAAATAAAGCCATGCTTACTTAGAAATGACAATTTGGTAGAATTAATATCACATATAAGAAATAATGAATCAGATTCTCAACTAAAAGAAGTTTTCATTAAAGGCATTGACAAAAGAGAGCCTTATAACAATTAAAAGCTATTTTTAAACAGAAGATTTTTATCTTCTAAAATTAATTTTTTTAAAAAAAAGAGGTAAATAGAGTAAAAACTCTATTTCCAGTTATCTTTTGGTTTGTGTTCAGTGAATGGAATTGGTTCCCCATTATCAAATCCAGGGAGATATCCATATACGTCACGGATTTTGTTGTTTACTGTACTCCATACTTTAGCTACAGGTATTTCACAAGGACAAACTTCAGTACATTGACCACAGTTAGTACATGAATCTACCATGTGCACCATACGAGTTAAGTGGAAGAATGGTGCTGCAGGAGTGTATCCACCAGGTACCCATTCAGGACCTTCAGCTTCAAGACAGCAGTCATCACAGAAACATAATGGGCATGCTTCACGACAACCGTAACATTTCATACATTTAGAGAATTCGTCTTCATATTCTTTGAATACTTCGATGATATCTCCGGAAGTACCTGCGTAATCTGCTTCTTTTTTCTTTGCAGATGCAGAGAGCATGAAATTATTAATTTTGTCTCTTATTGCAATTCCTTTTTCGAGTGGTTCTTCAACAGCGATTAAATCAGCTTCAATCACATCATTAAGAATATCTGCACCTTTATCAGAGAATACTTCAACAAAAGTAGCTTTTCCTGCTAAAGGACCGATTACTCCCCAGTTACCTAATGCTAAATCTGCGTTACTTGGTATTTTTAAATCACATCTTTGACAGTTTTCTCTTCTACCCATACCGTCTTCTTCTAAATCTTCAATACCGAAACCTTTTTCCCCTTCTGCAGTTTCCATAATGAGTTTACCTTTTGCGATTTCTTCTTTAATTACGTCACTAGGATCTAACTCATAAACATCTCTAATCATTTGCATAGTTGGTACAGGAGGTAATGTTCCACCACAGTTTACTCCAATCATTATGACATTGTCTTCGATGATTTTGCCCTTTTTCATTAATTCTCTTATAGACATTGCGTCACAAGGTTTACAGGTAACTGCTATTTTCATATCTCTGCAACCGTCTAAGTATTTGTATATGAAACTAGCTAAGTTTACAGTACCACAGTGAATTGAACCTGCAGTTTTAATAACTTCTTCAGGATCAGTTATGAGACATGGAACTGCATCATATAAATCAAATCCTTCTTTTACAGCTACAATACCATCAACAACATTGCTTTCTAAAAGATGTTTCATGATAGTTGTAACTACTCCTCCGTATTCACCTTTTTCTTTAATACCTTCATTGTTAGAGTATGCATAATACATGTCGCTATTTTTTACAGCCATTTAAATCTACTCCTCAATTTTTTCTACTTTAATAGCACAAGCTTTTAACTCTACCATTTTACATTTTGGATCGAAAGAATCAGAGTTAGTTAACATGTTAGCTGCACATTCAGTAAAGTGCATAGGTATGTTTACAATACCTTTCTTAATGTCATCAGTTACTCTTGCAGGAATTTCAATTTCTCCTCTTCTGGAACTAGCTTTAACTATTTCATTATTGAGAATTCCTAATTCTTTAGCATCTTCTGTATTGATTTCTATAAATCCAGTTTTAACTTCGTTGTCTAAAGTTTTACATCTTCTAGTCATAGCTGCGTGATAGTGGAATAAAACCCTAGTAGTAGTTAATAACAATGGATATTCTTCATCAGGAACTTCTACAGGACCTCTGTGTTCTAATGCTTGGAAAATACCTAATCCATCAGGATGTGCAAATTTATCTTTGTGCATTAATGGTTGACATGGGTCGTCAACAGATGGACATGGCCAGTGGAGAGCTTCAGGAGTGTCTAATCTTTCACGGTTCATACCAGCAAAGATTGGAGCACATTCTCTGATTTCTTCAAAGATTTCTTCAGCAGATTCGTAATGGAATTTTTCTCTTGGAACTCCCATTCTAACTGCGATTTCTTCCATAATTTTCCAATCTAACATTGCACCTTCAGGTGGTTCTTGAGCTTTGTGTAAACATTGTACTCTCCTTTCACCGTTGGTGAATGTTCCTTCTTGTTCACCCCAACCTGCTGCAGGTAAAACAACATCAGCACATTGTGCAGTATCAGTCATGAATAATTCTTGAACAATTAACATATCTAAGTTAGCTAATGCTTCTTTAGTATGTTTGATATCTGCATCAGAAAGTACTGGGTCTTCTCCATGGATGTATAATACTTTTAAGTCACCAGCATGAGCTGCATTCATCATTTCTACTAAGGTTAAACCTGGTTTTGCAGGAAGGTTTGTTCCATAATATTCATTGAACCAGTCAGTAGTTTCTTGATCTGCTACTTTTCTGTAACCTACATAATCTGAAGGTAATGCACCCATATCACAAGCACCTTGTACGTTGTTTTGTCCTCTTAATGGGTTTACACCAGTACCTTCTCTTCCGATGTTACCGGTTAACATAGCTAAGTTAGCAGTAGACATTACGTTATCTGCACCGTGAGAGTGTTCAGTAATACCTAATGAGTAAACAATAGCTGCTTTATCAGCTTTAGCATATTCAATAGCTAATTCTTCAATGACTTCTGGTGCAATGTGAGTGATTTCAGATACAGTTTCAAGGTCGTATTTTTGTACTGTTTCTTTAAGTTCATCGAAACCTTTTGTCCTGTTTTTAATAAATTCGTCATCTTGTAAGTCATTATCAATAATAACTTTAATCATACCATTCATTAATGCTACGTCAGTACCTGTTTTGAATTGTACATATTCATCAGCTATTTTAGCAGTTGGAGTGTATCTTGGATCTAAAACAACTAATTTAGCACCATTTTTTTGAGCTTGGATTAATTTACGACCAAACAATGGGTGTGCTTCCATGTTGTTTGAACCAATACAGAATATGTAGTCTGCTTCTTTAATACTGTCGAATCCGTTGGTCATAGCACCTGAACCAAAGGTGGTAGCAAGACCAGCTACAGTAGGTCCGTGACAAATACGTGCACAGTGGTCAACATTTTGAGTACCACAAGCTACCCTAGCTAATTTTTGAGTAATGTAAATGTTTTCGTTTGGTGAACGAGCACATGCATAGAATCCAACTTTATTTGGATCATCATCAGATACTTCTTTAAGTTTATTAGCAACTAAATCTAAAGCTTCATCCCAAGAAGCTTCCCTAAATTCTCCATTTTCTTTGATTAATGGAGTTGTTAATCTATCTTCCCTATTAATAAATTCATACCCAAAGTTACCTTTTGGACATACTTTTCCTTCATTTACTGGGTGTCTTTTATATGGTTCGACACCTACAATTTTATCATCCTTTACAACGAAGTTAAGTCCACATCCAGTACCACAGTATGGACAAATTGTTGGGACATATTTTATCTCAACCATTTTATAATCTCCAAATAATTTATTTAAAATAATATAAATTAATAAGAAGCAAAAAGCTTCTTATTTATTTTAATTCAGTTCTACCTCTAACTTGCATCTTTAAGGTAAGTTATATAATAAATACAACCTACAAATATTGCTGCACCAATTATGTTTCCAATAGTTACTGGAATAATGTTTCCAAGAGCAGTTGCCCAGTTTACACCGTCAGCACCTAAGAACATACCTAATGGAATAAAGAACATGTTTGCAACACTGTGCTCAAATCCGATAGTTACGAACGCCATGATTGGGAACCAAATACCAAAGATTTTACCAATGATATCATCAGATGCTAATGCTAAGTATACCGCTAGACAAACAAGCCAGTTACAACCGATACCCCTGATGAGTGCTACATCCCATGATAATCCAACTTTTGCAGCAGCAACTTTAGTAGCTCCTGCAGCAATTACTGGATCAGTAGCAATACCACTCATGTATGCTAATACATAAGCAACAAATAAAGCACCAACAAAGTTGAAAACCCAACTGAGAACCCAGTTTTTACAAAGGCCACCAACAGATGCTTTACCATCTAAAACACCCATAACCATGTACATAACATTTCCTGTGAACAATTCAGATCCTGCAAGTACAACAAGCATCAAACCAACAGGGAACACTGCACCAAATACAAATTTAGATAATCCAAGAGGACAACCTGCTGCGAGCATTCCTGCATTTGCAACTTCAGCTAACAATCCACCAAATGCAATATATGCACCTGCTAAGAAGGATAACAATATTACATTAAGAACATTTGCGGAACTTTTTGTTCCACCTATTGAAGACACAGTTTTTGCTGTATCAACAGGACTTTTAAAAGAACTCATTAATATCAACCTCATTTTTAATTTTTCCACAGGGGAAAAAACTTATAATACATATGAAAATCTCCCTTAAATTTTGACTCATAGTATTATAACTATAAGTATATCAGTTAATATAAAAAGGATTTGTTATCTGCCTTAAAAAGTAATATTTAAATATATCCACTAACAGAATGTATATGTAATGATAAATCATGATAAAATACTTTCACATCGTGAAAAATCTATTTTTTTATAAAATTATTACTTAAAATACTTGTAAACATTATTACAGATGTTATAACAGTTATTTATTAAAAATAATTTAAATTACATCCTTTTTAACATTTATACTAACTAAATCACAGGATTCCAAAAAATATTCCAAAATAATAAACTTCGTTATACCTAATGATTTTTGTAAAACCTAAAACAATGTGTAAAACATTCCATAAACATTTAGGAAAAAGAAATTAAAAAAACTGCAAAATAATGAACAAAACAAATAAAAAATAGAAAATAAAAGATAATTATCAAATTGTAATACTAAAAAAACAAATATAAAAAGAAAAAGTAAAAAAAGTTAATATTATCCCGATACCAGCACTAGCTTACCGGTAGTCGGATCTTCATAAACTTTACCTACTTCACTGTATCCGCTATCTTCCATACCGCCAGCATCAGTATAATTCTGTTCAAAAGTATCAGCACTAGAAACATCCTGAGTATCAGGTGTTTGAGAGATTAATTCCGGATTTGCAGATAATGCCATAATAGCAAAAATTAAAAATCCAAGTGCCAGAACTAGCATTGCATCAGACAAGTTAGATAAACCACTCATCGGGTCATCATCTAAAGATTCACTAATTCTACGTTTTTTCCTAAGCATAATACTCACTTTCTATTTAAAGTCTCTAATTCTGCTTCAGCAATAGTTTCAAGAACTATTAAATCTGATTCATACCATTGTTTTTTAAATTTAGATACCAAATAAGCAAGTGCACCTATAACCAAACCAGTGACAGTAGTATCAAATGCAACAGTTAATGCTTCAGCTAATGTAACAATATCTCCAGAACCTAATGCTGCTAACCCCGGACCTAAAGGAATTAAAGTACCTAAAAGACCTAAAATAGGACCTACTCTTACAAGAACATCTGTTTTATTAGTACTTTTAATTAATTTAGTTTCTTCTGCTGAAATTAATTCGCTGGCTAATGCTTTTCTAGCCTCACTTCCGATATCATAATTGTTAGCTATCTTAACAAGGACAGTCTTTTGAAAGTCAAATAAATTGCTTTCTTCAATATGTTTTTCAATTTCACTGTGAGACTGTGAAAATGAAACATTCCTAACTAAACTTTCCAATTCTTCAGAGCTAATTGCTTTTCTTGAAATGCACTCATTAATAAGTCCTCCAATACATAATATAACCACAATCAAACCAACCACAATCAAAATCATTACCGGAGTCAGTAAGCTTTCAGATACTATATGAATAAATGAAGATAATGTTTCAGTTCCTTGAATTATCATAAATTACCTCACTATCTTTTTTTCAACTGTTTATCATTATAATATAATCCCACAATCAAAATAAAAATCATTAAAATAATAACATACACCAGCTTATAAGTAGGAGTCAAAATCAGATAAGCACTAAACATACTATAATCCAATTCTTTAACAGACCAGTAAGTTAATCCTAAAATAAAAATTAAAATTGATTCTAAAATCATAAACTCCCCAACAATAAGGGAATACTCTCTTTTTGCATAAAATAATAATTTAGAAAGCTGATAAACTACAAACATTATTATAACTAAAAATAAAGTTAATAATAAGCTATCAAATACTGAAAATCCATCAATATGTGCATCAATACATAATATAGATATATAAAATAAGACGACAGTTATCAAAGTAACTTCCTTTAAATTATTTTTCTTTTTTAAAAAAATCCATGTTAAAACAAATAAGACAGCTGCAGCCACTATAAACAGATATCCGAAATTACCTGCCAAAAATGACAGACTGTCTTTAAAATAGCTGGAAATACTATTAACACCAATCAGCAAAATTCCAGATAAAACTGCAACAATAATTGCTTTCAAATTATTAGTTTTAAAATTTCCTAAAAAAAGACCCATATTAACTGCAAATAATGCAACAAATATTAATAAATATCCCTCAAATAAACTTAACATTTCAACAGCTCATTAACTCTTTATTATGAGTAATAATATTTGCTACCTGAATATATAAACATATCGTTAAAGTTTTCTTAAAAAAAGTAAAAAGAAGAAAAATGACTATTTGCCATTTTTCTTTTCAATCATGGATTTTATATCATTCCTATAATACAAAGCAATGACAGCTATTATTAATAATATTAAAATACTTATTCCTGCAATTCTTACAACTTCTTCATCAATATCTATAACTTTTGCAACAGATTGTGATGAACTAGCTGATGCAGAAGAAGAAGCATCATCACTAGAACCAGAGTCACTTGCAGATGCAGAACTTTGAGCATATGATGCTGATACTGAATTAGCTCCAGCCACACTTAAAGAACCGTCATTTGATCCTCCAGAAGTAGTTACAGAACCTTGACCTTGCTGTGTGTTAGATGAAGTTCCATTTCCATTAGTATTTTGGTTTGTAGGATTAGAAGGTGGAACAGGATAATTTGGTTTAATATACGCTTCGTAATCAGATAGCTTATAAGTTTCCTGACCAGAACTGCCATAATAACCGAATTTTACAATACCGTCACCATTATTGACATGCAAAATACCATTTCCGTTATTAAGTTCCATGTATCCCCAATTACCACCATTATTAACTGAAACTTTCCAGGGAATAGCTGTGGTGATTTTGCTGTCTACAGATACAAGTATAGAACCTTTATCAATTTGCTTAACATCAAAACTTAAGAATTTGGTTTTTATTTTATTACAAATCTTAATAAATGGTTCATCATTCCCATCAGTAAGTACCGGACCCATCTTAAAAGCAGAGTAATTATCATTTTCCTTAGCTGCAATATTAAATTCATTATTAAGACCTATAAAATTGTATCCTACACCAATTAATCCATCCTCATCGGATCTTACATAATTTTCACCGATGTTAAGACCTACGTCATTATTATGAATTGCATTGTTAGTGATATATAATTCAGAATCACCCTTACAATCAATATTGATTCCATAATCATTATTTGAAACATTATTGTCAGTTATGTTTGTGTAAGGTCCTGACCCATGGAGATTTATTCCATATCCTTTGTTGTATGATATTTGATTATGTTCAATAGTTGTATATTTTACACCATTGTCAAAATAAATACCATTTCCACCTTTAGTAATACAATTAGAGTAGATAAGAGTATTAGTTGAATCTTTAAGATAAATTCCAAAACTTTTTGAATTGGAAATTAAATTTCCAATAATATTTGATTTATCTGTACCGATTACACTAATGCCACGACTATTTTTAGTTATATCATTATTAAGAACTGTAATATTATTAGTTCCCTTCAATAAAATTCCTTCAGAACCGTTTTGAATAATTAAGTTATAAATAACAGTTCCTGCAGCTTTAGATGATTCAATTGTAAAAACTGGGCTTTTGGAATTTCCATTTAAAGTAGATTTAACTGAACTGTAAATATTAACAGGGTTTTTAGATATTGCCAATGATATATTTTCATAGTTTTTACCCGCAAAAATTATATTATCTCCCGCATTTGCAGAATCAAGGATTTTTTGAATTTCAATATTGGACAATCCCTCTGGAATAACAGTTCCTTTAACATCAGACACATAGACATAATTGTAGTGAGTTAAAATTCTGTCATAAGAATCTGTAAAACTAGTGGAAATAACATATGTTCCCTGATTTAATCGTATGCTCAAACTTGCAATACCCTGATTGTTGGTTACCTTATTGTATTTGACTCCATTAACATCGAAAGTGATTGTTTTATTAAAAACTGGAGTTCCATCATCATAAGTAAGGGTAGCATTATAAAATTCACCTTTAGAAAATACTGACACATCAGATGTATTTAATCGAACATTATCTATTTCTATATTCTGCAATACAACATTTTCTACTTGAGACTTAGCATATGCATCAGCTGCAGCATTATCACTGTCTTCAGCAGCTACAATGTTTATTGCCAAAAAGAATATTAAAATTGAAATGAAAAACACTTTTTTAACTATATTTTCACCCCCTTTTAAACTATTCACCTAATTACAGAACGAAAATTGTAATTATATACATGATTATAGCGATAGGTAATATAAATAATTATGTAATTTAATTATTACATAAATCTTATAATATAAATATCATGTAATTCGGCTATTTTTCATTTAAAAATCTTAAAAATTTTTATAAAACATTAAAAAATGAAATAACACGAACAATTCAATTAAATTCCAATTAAAAAACAAAAACAAACAATTACACCAATACTAGCGAATTTTCAAAGCTTACATTAAAACAAACTGAAAGAAGAAACACAACGATTATATACTAAATAGAAACATAACTAAAAATTACTAATAATACCTTAATGATAGTAACTATCTTTTTTGTCGTTAGATGTTATTAGCTAATTTATAACTTTTATGGAGAGAAATTAAAAATGAAAATAAACAATAAGATTTTAGTATCATTATTGATTGTCCTTATTGCTGCTGTTTCATTTTCTGCTGTTTCAGCTGCAGATGATGCTGCTAGTACTGCAGTATCTTCCCCTGCAGAACAAGTTGAAGCTGTAGAAATTTCCAGCATCGATATGGGCGGAGTAATAAATGAACCTGCTACAGAATCTAAAACCTGGAATGTAAATTCAAGTGCAACTTACGAAGATGTACAAAAAATAATTGACAATTCACAAAGTGGAGATACCATTAACTTCACCAAAGATGCTGTTTACAACTGGCATAGTTCTGAAGTATTAAGTGCTATAACTATTCCACATACTTTAATTATTGAAGGAAACAATGCTACTATTGACTGTGACAATGGATTTATAGCTAACAGTAAAAGTGCTAGTGTTGAAGGAACTGTTTTCCAAAACATTAACTTCAATATAAAACAAGCAAACTTAATAAACGGACGTGGAATTGATTTATCCGGCGTAACTAATATTAAAGTTATTAACTGTACTTTCGCAAACGGTAATGCAGGAGTAAGAACCAGCAGCTGTTCAGACATTACAGTTGACGGATGTTCATTTATTGGAACTACTGATGTAACAACCATTGGTAAAAAAGAAAAAGGTACCAAAGCAGTAGCTATTATGGGTGGATCCAACCACAAAATACTAAACAATTACTTTGGAAAAGATTTACTTGACGGAGTATCCATTGCAAGTAACTCTAAAAACAACTTCCAATTTATTAACAACACCTTTGAAGAAAACTGGTACGGTGTATTCTACGGAGGAGGAGTAAGAGGAATTGTTGTTCAAGGTAACACTTTCATAAACAACAAAGTTTATGACTTAGGACTTGTTAAAGCTGCTGGTGAAACCAAAATAATAAACAACACTTTCATTACTGGAAATTATTCCGTAACAGCAAATGGAAAAACCATCGCTGGAACATGTACTCCTATCTACATAGAACAAGGTAACACCGAACACGGTTATCCAAGTAACATTGAAACTATTACCATTCAAAACAATATATTTAAAGCTTACAACAACACCAACCCTTACACCATCGATGCTGTCCATATTCAAAGTAACGGTGGTCCTTTACTCCCTCTCGGAACCATAACTGTTGCTGACAACACTTATGAAAAAGGAATCACTCCTGTATCATTCATGGATAAAAACTGGGAAGGTGACAATAATACTTACATTATTAGCCCTATAACTTTAGACACTACCGTAAAAGCACCAACTACTGCAATAACTGTTGGTGACTCAATCACTATGCAATTACTTGCAGCAAACGGTATTACTATCCCTAATGCAAAAGTTACCATTACCGCTACCAGCGGAGACATAACCAAAACTATCGAAGCTACTACTGATGCATTTGGTTTATTCACTGTTGAAGGATTAGGCGTTGGAGACTGGACTTTAAACATTGCTTATGCAGGAACCACAACAAGTACTAACGGATACATATACGGTGCATCCGAATCCAAAGTAAAAGTAAGCGTATCCGGTAAAACCGCTTTAACCATTAAAGACACTACTATCATTAAAGGTGGAAAACTTATTTACACATTAACTGATGCAAACGGCAAAGCTATTGAAAATGTAACTGTTACATTAAAAATAAACGGAAGAGAATACACAAAAGTAACCGATGAAAACGGTAATATCTTCATGAACATTAACCTCCAACCTAACGATTACGCAATTACCGCAACATGTAAAGTTGGAAATGATACCATAACCTCAAAAGATGTTATTACTGTAACTTCCAACATCATCACTAAAGACATTACTTTATACTTCAGAAACGGTACTTCTTTCGAAGCTACTATTTTAGATGGTGAAGGAAAACCTGTTGGAGAAGGACAAAGTGTAACTTTCAACATCAACGGTGTATTCTATACCAAAACTACTGATAAAAATGGTATGGTAAAATTAGGTATTAAATTATTACCTGACGAATATATCATTACTACCATTTACGGCGGTATTCAAATATCCAACAAAGTTACTGTACTAACAACTTTAGAAACCAGCGACTTAGAAATGACTTACGGTCAAAATAAAAGTTTTGTTGCAAAAACATTAGACGGACAAGGTAAAGTATTAGCTAACCAAACTGTAAAATTTAATATTAACGGTGTATTATACACAAAAACAACCAACGAAGCTGGTGAAGCTAGCTTAAATATTAGATTATTACCTGGCCAATACATCATTACCTCCGAATATAATGGTTACCAAGTTGGTAATCACGTAACTGTTAACCAATAAATATTAAATTAGAGGTTTTATAACCTCTACTTCTTTCTTTTTTTTAAAAATTTTAGACGCTCTTGCTGTCCATCCCTTATTTTTTATTTAACCTCCCAAATCAAAAGACAACAAATATATAACAACAGATATGATATTTATTATTAATCATATCGCTATAAAATATGAGGTAAATAATATGAATAAGAAAATAATATTAATTTTAATAAGTATTTTCGTGTTATTTGCATTTGCACAAGGCATTAGTGCTGCAGATATGGACAATAGCACTAATGCAATAAGCCAGGCAGAAACACATGAAGTACTAGGAACCACATATGTTGTCGATGGTTCTGCAGAAAATCAAATGAACGACCCGACAATACAGACTGCAATAAATAATGCAAAAGCTGGAGACACCATAGAAATTACTGGAAAAAACTATGAACACTGCCATTTTGTCGTAGATAAAAAATTAAATATCATAAGTAATGTAGGAACAACAATGTCTACATGCCCAAGTAATATTAAAGGATCAAATGGTGTTGGGATATTTTACTTCAGCCCAGAAGCATCAGGATCTGTTCTTTCAGGATTTACTTTTGTAAATGATGCTGCTAAAAACGGAGAAGTTGACCCATATGCAGTTTATATTGAAGGTGCAAAAGATATTCAAATAACTAACAATATAATAGACCAGGTAACCAATGGTCCTGGAATATATATAAAAGATGCTTCAAACATTACAATTAACAATAACAATATCCAATATTCCCAAAATGGAATATTAATAGAAAATAGCAATAAAATTACTATAAAAGACGATGATATTGAAAATAATAAAAATTCCGGAATTTACATTGGAGAAGGCAATAAAAATATCAACATAATAAACAACAACATTGTAAAAAATAATTGGAAAGGTGTTGTTGTTAATTCTGCAAATAATGTGAACATAATAAGCAATGTCATTATGGCAAATAGGGACAATCCTGTTCAAGCAAGAGCAAAAAACGGAGTAGGAATATATGTTGACTGTGCAGTAGATAGCTTAAAAATAAACGGCAATTACATTTTTGAAAATGGAAATTACGGAATATTTGATACTTACAAAACTAAAGAAAGTTTTGAAGAAAACTATAAATCACAGGAAATTAACTTCAACATTTTTGTAGGACATAACACTAGAGGAATCTTTGCACAGCAAAATGAAGCTGGACAAACCGGAATCATTTATGTTGGAAGCAATGCATATTCCTTTGAACAGCTTTGTCCAAGTACATTCTATGAACCTGGAATATTAAAAGACGGTACACAGGATATGATATTTGGAGAAATGACCAAAATATCAAAAGGCATATATAAAATAACCTTTATTAATGCAAAAACCGGTGAAGTAGCAAAATGTTTAAGTGCCGGGAATGTAACTTTCTTCTTAAATAAAGAAGGAACTGACAGCAGCATAAAACCTGGAGATACATATCAAATTGTATCAATAATAAATGGAACTGCTACTGTAAACTTTAAAAATGCTACTTTTAAACCTACCCAAAATGTATTGATTGCTCTTGGACCTGGATACGGTACAATAAGCCAAACTAATACTTCAACAAGACCATGTGCATACTATAATATACCTGATTCCGACATTCCGTCAAATGATACTAAAAGTAGTGATTTAACCATTCAAAATACAAATATTTACTACGGAGGAAAATTAATCTACATTTTAAAAGACAATGATGGAACTGCAATTGAAAATGCTACTATTAGCCTTACAATCAATGGTAAAACCTACAATAAAACTACTGATAAAGATGGAAATGCATATATGAACATCAGGTTGGTTTCCAGCAAACAATACAATGTAACTGCAACATATGCAGGAACTGATGACTACAAGGGAACTACATTAAATAGCACAATAACAGTAATTCCAACAATTACTGCAGAAGATGTTGAAAAAATCTTTAGAAATCAAACTCAGTACTATCCAAAACTTACAGACAGTAACGGAAACCCATTAAAAGATACAAAAGTAACTATGAACATTAATGGAGTGTTCTACACCAAAATTACAAATGAGAAAGGAATAGCCACTCAAAACATCAACTTACTTCCTGGAAAATACATAATAACCGCAATATACAACAACTGCTTTGTTTCAAACAACATCACAGTATTGCCTGTATTGACTGCTGATGATTTAACAAAATACTTTGGAATTCCTGCTTCATTAAATTCAAAATTAGTTGACGGGCAAGGCAATCCTTTAGCTAATCAAACTGTAACTTACAACATCAACGGAGTATTCTACAATAAAATTACTGATGTAAATGGAATAGCTAAATTAAATATTAACTTAAATCCTGGAGAATATATTGCAACCATTACACATGAATCAACTTTTGCAAGTGCCAAAGTCGTTGTTTTAAATCCGCAAGTAGTTAAAGAAAATGCTACAAACAGCGAAATTCAAAATATTATAAACTCTATCGATAATAAAGGTGCTGTTAAATTCCTAGGTAAATTTTACAATGATATTTCCCTAGACATTACAAAAAGCATCATTCTTACAAGTGATGTCAACACCACATTAAACGGAAAATTAAATACCTGTGTTTTAAATATTAAAGCAGACAATGTTTTAGTTAAAAACTTAAATATTAATGGAAATAATGGGTCTGGAATTGTAGTTAATAATGTTAAAAATACAGTCATTGAAAATAACAACATTAACAACTTATTAAATAAAAGCAATATGGACAACTATAACTCTGGTAAAACATTACTTCCGGGAAATGGTATTGCACTGTTAAACTCCAAAAACACAGTCATTGAAAACAACAACATCCAATATTATTACAATGGGATTTACTTAAATGGTGCAAAATACACCACCATTCAAAAGAACACCATAACCAAAAACAATTTCGGTGTTGAATTTGATAAGGGTGCTTCAAACACCTTAATTAATGACAATGACATTATTGAAAATATTGGTTTTAAAACCATGACCATGATTGAAGGTCCTTATGGATACGGAATAAGCATGAGGCATTCCGGAGTAAATGTAACTGTAACCAACAATAGAATTAATAATAACTACATGGGAGTATTTATTGATGCTAAAAACTGTAGCGGAATTGTAATTACAAGTAATGAAATTTCAAACAGTACCATTGAAGGTTTAACTGTAAATGAAAACTACACCTATGCTTCTGGAGCTGTTCTTATTGTAGAAAATAATGCCATTTACAATAATGCTAAAGGACCAAGCCAAATAATTCTGGGAGAAGTTAGTGCTAACCCTAATGGAATTTATGGTCCTGGTGAATGGAATGACACCTTAAAATTAGAATTAGGACCTAACTGGTACGGAACAAACAAGTACACAACATGGGGATTAAATCAGACAGGACCTGGAACAATCTGTCCTAGGATTCACACTACCTTAATTCCATACAACATAAGCTGCACTTCCCCGGGAAAATACGAAGTAACTTTTTACAATAATGGCTGCATAGCTAGCAAACTTCCTGATTTAACAACATACTTTGTATTAAACTATAATACTGATAAAGAAGAAGTAGTGGAAGTTGTTGTACACCACGGAAAAGCTACCTTTGAGTTTTCAACTAAAAATTATGACTCATCAAACAACATTATAGAAGGATTTTCAGTATTTGATCCAAATAGGCCAAAATCAGTAATATACACTTATAATGTTCCTGAAAGTGAAATTCCAAAATAGATAGTATTTATTTACTATCTAACTTTTTTTATTTTAAAAAAAATAGTAAAATGCCACAAGATGTGGCTTAATTATTCATCATCTTCAATTAATTCATAGTAAGAACCTTCTGCACATGAAATACAGATAGGTTTTCCGCCTCTTACCAAATGACGTCCATCAGTTACTTTTTCACCACAGACAGAACACCATGCAGAAGTATGAGGTTTACCAGGCATTTGAGATGGAGTTAATTCTACTTTAACTTTTTCTACATTAAATAACTCTTCAGGAGGAGTGACTCTGAAACGGTGAATCATTTCTTCTCTGGTTTCCTGAGATTTATCTTTTTTATTTGCATCAGCATCAGATACTCTTAAAGCTTCACCAGTATCCATATTATAGAAAGTTACTGCAAATTTACCATAATACATTTGTTTTAATGAACGTTTACCCATGGAACATTTTGTAACAGCCTGAACTGCATCAGCCATACACCTGTCGATTTCTAAAAAGACAATTAAGTTTTTATGTCTTTGATTTAATTCCATTCCCATTAAATCTAAACCATACATAGCTAATTTAGTTCCAATAGCTATTCCACCACATATTTCTCCATGGAAATCACCTGCTTTTGCTAATTGTTCATCATAGTCTTCTTCACTCATCATTTTATCACCTTATATATCTAATTTTAAGTTTGTTTTCATAGGTACACAAACTTTTCTATTTTCATCTAATTCAATTAATTTAACATCAATAGAGTAAGCTTCTTTTAAGTTGTCTTCAGTTACTACATCTCCAGGAGCTCCAAAATCAATGAATTTCTTATTTTTCATAATAGCTACTTTAGTAGAGCTTAAAAATGCATGATCAGGAAAATGCGAAGACATTATAACAGACAAACCTGCTTCCGCCAGCCTATCAATAATTTCTAAAAGTTTAATCTGATTACCAAAATCCAAATGAGATGTTGGTTCATCCAATATTAAAATATCTGGTTGCTGTGTAAGTACTCTGGCTAAAAATACCAGTTGCCTTTCACCACCACTAAGATTAGTATATTCTTTATCCTTTAAATCATATATCCCCAATGTTTTTAATGATTTTATAGCTATTTTCTCATCTTCAGCTCTTGGAGACTGAGTTAAATTAAGATAGGGTGCTCTACCCATCAGTACAACATCAAAAACTGTAAATGGAAAAGACGGAACATGTGATTGTGGAATATAACCAATATGTTTAGAAATTTGAGAAAAGGACAATGTTTCAATATTTTCACCATTAATTAAAATTTCACCAGAATCAATATCATGCAACCCGTTTAGACATTTAATTAAAGTTGTTTTACCTGTCCCATTTGGTCCAAGAATACATAATACATCTCCTTTTTTTATAGAAAAACTGATGTTTTCAAATATTAAATTATCCTCATAAGAAAAGGATATATTGTTAACTTCCAATATTTTATTTTCTACGACCATTCTGAATACCCCTTTCTAAGTAAATACAAGAATATCGGAACACCGATAACTGCTGTTAAAATTCCTATAGGTATTTCAATTGAAATTACTGCTCTGGATATATTGTCAATTAAAAGTAAGAAACTGGCTCCCAAACTTAAAGAAGCAGGAATCAGAATCTTGTTATCCGGACCTACAATCATTCTTGTCATGTGGGGAATAACCAAACCTAACCATCCGATGATTCCGCTAATGGAAACTGCCGCGGAAGTAAGTAAAGTACATGCTGCAATTACAACCAGTCTGGTTCTTGAAGGATTTAAACCTAAAGCCTGTGCTTCTTCATCACCCATAGACAATAGATTAATACGCCATCTAAGCAACATTAAAACAACAACGCCAATGATTATCGGAACTGAAATCATTATCAGTTTATCAACAGTAATAGAAGCCAGACTTCCCATCAGCCAGTAGACAATTTCAGGTAACTTGTCATCAGGATCAGCTATAAACTTAACTGCTGAAACTAATGCTCCAAAGAATGCTGAAATAGCTACTCCAGATAAAACTAAAACTAAAATTCCTCCATTTTTATAAGATTTTGAAATCAAATATGTAATTGATACTGAAATCAGTCCAAATACAAATGCGAATATTTGAGTTACAACATTTAATCCTGAAAGTAAAATAGCCAATGCCGCTCCAAAACCTGCACCGTTAGACACCCCGAGCAAATCTGAAGATACTAACGGGTTTTTAAAGATTCCCTGAAATGCAGAACCTGCCATAGCCAATGCTGCCCCTACAACAAATGCCCCAATAATACGTGGAAGTCTTATTTCAAATACAATAGTTGTAATAGTTTGAGACACTTCCAATTGTGGAAATATAGGGCACAATATAGTTTTAATCACATCAACCGGGTCAATCGGATATCTTCCAATCAAAAAAGATGCGAAAAAAAGAATTATAGGAAGGAAAACTAAAAGCACAATACTTAATATTTCCTTATTTTCCTCATCCATATAAATCCCTTACAAGTTTGACTCCTTGAGTCCTGAATCAAGTAACATTTGTTTAGCTTGCTCATCACTTAAATCAAAGTGATAAAACTCACTGTAAAACTCCTGAGTAGTGGAAACCATATCTATATCCTGATACTGATCAGGATAAATACATTTTGCAGTCCATGGAACACCAATAATCATGTTTGCTCCGACAGGCCTGTCAAACCATTTAAATGGAGACTGCGGTGATAAATACACATCATGATTTTTAACTGCTGTAATCCCTGCCCAGTTCGGATTGTCATATACTTTTCCATAGAAATCAGGATTGGTAGTAATAATAACATCAGGATTCCATTTAATAATCTGCTCCATAGATACCTGAATACCAGAAGTAGTATTTCCCTGAGCTAAAGAATTAGCCACATTTTCTCCACCAACAAGATCAATTAATTGGCCATGAGTTGAATTAGACGGATTTGTTTGAAGTCCGTCATTACCCTGAGCATAATATACTGTTTTCTTATCAGTAATCTGGCCGGATTTCTGATGTACGATATTCAAATATTTATCATTGAAATCTGTTAATTTTTTAGCATTGTCCTGTGCTCCCAAAACATCTCCAATGAAAGTTATTGACCCATCGACTTTTTCAACATCTGTAGTGTCATTAACTGCAACAACAGGAATTTCACCAAATTTATTCTGACGTTCTTGAACAGTAGCTAAATCTCCATCTCCACCCTCATCAATAGATTCAATAACCATATCAGGTTCAGATGCTATGAATTCTTCATAGCTACCATCTTGTGCTCCATACCAACCTCCAACAACAGGAAGGCTGGCATATTGAGATGGGATGTATTTAAGTTCGTCATCAGTCCATTGGAAATTAACTGCAGTTAACTTCTCCGGAGCAATCATATAAATTACAGTAGTCATTGGAGGACTAGTAGCTACCACATTACCAACAGAAGCCGGTATCTGTACTGTCCTTCCAACCATATCAGTTATATTTTTAGATCCCACTGTTTCTACAGTAGAAGGAGTTAAAAATAAGTGAGCAGCAACTCCGCATATAACTAAAACAGCCAAAATTAAAATAATAATCTTACTCTTCTTTTCCATAAATATCACTAAACATTCAGTCAAATAAAATATATATTGATATGAAATTATTTACTTAAAGAGATAAATAATTTACTAAAACTTTTAAGTTATTTATATTCAAAAATCAAATAATGAATTAAAGGGGAATTATATGAAACAGATAATGGAAGAAAAAGCCCAAAATTATAAAAATGGAAAAATAAATTATGTTACAGAAAAAGTCGTTAAAGATTCTACCATAACATTAACAATAAACAATGAAATCAGCCGCAGCCTATCTGCAATTGAAGATTCACTTGAAGAATTTGCTGTAGGTTATTTATTTAATGAGAATATGGTAAAATCCCTAGAGGACATTGAAAAAATTGAAATCAATGAAAATCATATTAATGTAGAAATTGATGATAAACTTCTTAAAACAAAAGAAACAGTTTTATGTTCCGATTCTTCAGGAGGCTGGAGAAGTAAAATAAAAGAAATTGAACCGATAAGCTCTGATTTTCAGGTTGAAGCTGATGAACTGATTAACAGAATTGAAGAACTGAAAAATAATGCTCAAATCTGGCAGACCACAGGAGGGACACATGTAGCTGGAATTGTTTATAAAAATAATTTCATTGTAAAAGAAGATGTAAGTCGACATGTAGCTGTAGACAAAGTAATCGGATATGGAATATTGCATGATTATGATTTAAGCAACAGCTATGTAATTTACAGCGGCAGAATGCCTGCAGACATGGTAATAAAAATAGTTAGATCCGGAATACCGGTACTTGCATCAAATGCTGCTCCAGCATATTCAGGATGTGAAACAGCTAAAAAAGGAAATGTAACTCTTGTTGGATTTTTAAGAGGTCAAAGATTTAATGTTTACAATAATAAAAATAGAATAATATTTTAGAGTTAAAATTACTCTAAAACAGTGTGTCTTGATTTTAAATCACTTTCTGTTTGATGCATTTTTTCCATTAATTCAGAAACAATTGCATCTAAAAATACTAATGTAGTTAACTCAAAAGCAGTTCCAAGAGGAGTTAAAGAAGTATAATTTCCATATATTTGACGTTTCATATAATTTTGATCATCCACTTCTTTTTTAGTCCTTCCTTTAACAAGTAAATGACCGTCAGCCAATTGGCCAAGAGTTGATTCAGGATATGAAGTAACAGCCAATACTTTAGAACCCCTATTTTTTGCGATTCTTGCTGCAGATACAATAGTGTTGGTTTCTCCAGAACCGGAAATAGCTATAATACAGTCATCATCATAAATAGCTGGAGAAATAGTTTCACCAACAACATAAGAACTAATTCCCAAATGCATTAATCTCATTGCAAAAGCTTTAGCTGCAAGACCTGACCTTCCTGCACCAGTTACAAAAACATTTTTTGAGTTCATTATAATGTCTTCAAATTCATTAATAGCATCTTCATCTAAAAATTCTTCAGCACAAACAATATTATCTAAAATAGCTTTAATTGAAGTTTTCATCAATTCCATCTTATCCAATTCCCAAAATATATTAAATCAAATCAATATTATTAATTATGATTACAGCTTTATATATAATTAATTATGAAACTAAAAAGCAAAGGTATCATCAATTTAGATATAAATGGTGAAATTTATGACTATAAATTATATCAAAGTCTAAATTCATTAACTAAAACAGGTTCACAGAGAAAATCAGCTAAAGAGTTAAATATTTCACATACTGTTTTTAATAGAAGATTGCTTAAAGCTGAAGAGAAATTGGGAGTTAAAATTACTCAAAAACAGGGAAATGGTACTTTATTAACACCTGAAGGCGAAGCATTGCTTGAAGAGTATAAAAAATATTTAATCCAAATAGATAAAACCTCTGAAATCAATATCTGCGGAGGCCATATCAGTACAGGGCTTTTAGAAAGTATTGATACAACATTCAATACAAACATTTACAGCAGCAATGATGAAGATGCTTTTAAACTGGCTAAAAGAGGCGTTGTAGATTTATTAACATTAGATGATCCACTAATAGCTTTTGAACGGGATTTGAATATGATTCCAATAGCTTATGATTATCTGGTACTGATAGCCAGCCCCAATTCCAAACCTATTAAAAGTATACATGAGTTAGAAGGATTGAATTTTGTAAATGTTCAGGGTTCTGCCCAAAGGCTTGCATGGAATACTCTAGAACACTATGACATCAATTATAAAATTAAATCAAATGTAAATTCACAATTTGATGCATTCAAATTAGTCAGAAATTCTGAAAATTTATATAGTTTTTTAAATGCCAGTTATTTCAAAGGAAATGACATTTTAAAGTTCGATACAAGGCATGTCATCAGTTTAATAAAAGTAAATGATGAAAAAGAAGAGTTGGACCAATTCATTGAATATCTGTTAACTGATGGACAAACAGCCATTAAAAACCAGGGTTTCATTCCTATTGATTAAAAGTTTTCAAATGCCCTAAGGAAATAAAAATTTAATTAAACATATAAAAGTTATTTTTGTTGAAAAATTTATACCAAAGCAACCAAAAATTTTTTAAAAATCATAAAATAAACAATAAATAGACAAACAAAAAAGGAGAAAAGAACATGGCAAAAAACAGAGATTTACTATCTATCGGACATTCTGCACTTGATTATATCATTAGAGTACCAGAGTTTCCTAAAGCTAATTTCTCAGCACCAATAAACGATATGAAGACATTTAATGGTGGTGCTGCAGCTAATGTTGCACTTGTTGGAGCAAAACTAGGTTTAAAAACATCATTAGTTTCAGCAGTAGGTGGGGACTTTAAAAAATCCAATTATTATGAAATAATGGAAAGTTTAGATGTAAATACTGATTCATTAATCATAGTTCCTGGAGAAACAAGTCCTACAGCATTTGTTTTAACTGATGAAAATGATGAGCAGATTAGCTATTTCTACTGGGGAGCTGCTAAAGAATTTGCATCAAGTAAAGTGCCTACACAAGCAATATCCAATGCAGAGGCTGTTCATTTAGCTACTGGTGATCCTCACTTTAACTGGAAATGTAGTGAAGAAGCAAAAAAACAGGATTTACTTGTTTCTTTTGACCCTGGTCAGGATCTTGGAATGTACGATACAGACAAATTAAGAGACGTTATTACAAATACTACCATCCTTTTTGGAAACCATCATGAAATTAGAAGAATATTGGAATCATTAGAAGTGGATTTAGACGGATTAAGGGAAATCGGTCCTAAAATTATTGTAAAAACCTGCGGAGCTAATGGGAGCGAAATCTATTCAAACAATGAAAAAATCAAAATTGATGCTATTGTTCGTGAAGCTGTGGATCCTACTGGAGCAGGAGACTCCTACAGGGCAGGATTTTTATCAAGATTCTTAAATGGAGAATCACTTGAACAATCTGCTAAATTTGCATCATCCGTATCCTCTTTTATTGTAGAGCAGCAAGGATGTCAAACTAACATGCCTACTTTCGATGATGCCTTTGATAGAATGAGTGAATTTTATTAATCACTCTTTTTTACTTATTTTTTTTAAAATAAACTTTAGATATATCAACTTTTTTTGAATTAAACTCAATCAGATTAATTTAAATACTATTACACAAAAATAGAGTAGTATCAACCAAAAATGATAAGTTTTTAAAACTTATTTGATATTTTTAAAAATCATTTGACTAAATTAATGTGATGACCTATGACACAGATAATGGATGCAAAAAAAGGTATTTTAACTGATGAAATGAAACAGGTAGCTGCAAAGGAAAATGTTTCTGAAGAATTCATTTTAAAATCAGTAGCTAACGGAACAATAGTAATTCCATCTAATGTAAACAGAGATATTGAAGCTTCAGGTATTGGTGCAGGACTTAGAACAAAAGTAAATGCAACTGTTGGAACCTCAACAGATATTGTTGACTTTGATGAAGAAGTACTAAAAGCACAAATTGCAATTGATAATGGTGCAGACTGTTTAATGGAATTAAGTATTGGTGGAGATTTAGATGTAATTAGAAGAAGAGTTCTTGATATGTCTCCATTACCAGTAGGTTCAGTACCAGTTTATCAGGCAGCTATTGAAAGAATTAGAAAGGACGGCTCCGTAGTTTACATGGAAGAAGAAGATTTATTCAAAACCATTGAAAAACAAGCAAAAGATGGTATTGACTTCATGGCTGTTCACAGTAGTATCAACATTGAAACTTTAACCAGACTCAAAAGACAGGGTCGTGTAACCGGACTTGTATCCCGTGGAGGATCATTTATGTCCGGATGGATTGTTGAAAACGAAAAAGAAAATCCGTTATACTCAAACTTTGACTATGTTTTAGAGATTGCTAAGGAACATGATGTTGTTCTTTCACTTGCAAACGGTATGAGAGCAGGGTCAATTGCCGATTCAACAGACAGGGCTCAAATCCAAGAATTGATCATTTTAGGAGAACTAATCGACAGGTCCCGTGAAGCTGGAGTGCAATGTATGATTGAAGGACCGGGACACATTCCAATTAACGAAATCCCAACAAATGTTATGATTCAAAAGAAAATGTGTTCTAATGCTCCTTTCTATATGCTCGGACCTATTGTATGTGATGTGGCACCAGGTTACGACCACATCGTATCTGCAATTGGTGCTGCATCTTCTGCAAAAGCAGGAGCAGATTTCATCTGTTATGTAACTCCTGCAGAACACCTTGCTCTTCCAAACCCTGATGATGTAAAAGAAGGAGTAATTGCAACAAAAATTGGAGCTTATGCAGGTGACTTGGCAACTGGTGCAGTCGACGGTTCACAGGATTTAGCTATGGCTGAAGCTCGTAAAAAACTTGACTGGGAAGCACAATACTCATGTGCAATGTTCCCTGAAGCTGCACGTGCAAAAAGAGACCAAAGACCTCCTGAAGAAGAAGACACATGTACCATGTGTGGAAATTACTGTGCAGTAAAAATCGTAAACGAATGGTTGGACCAGTCCGATTCCGACTTAATTAAATAGATAGATTCTATCTATTTTATTCTTTTTTTAAATTATATTTTTATACCTCTTACAATTTTATTTAAATAACTTCAATTTAATTTAAAGTATTATAACTAAAAAAAAAACATCTGGGAAAATAAAATGAAAAAATTTTAAAATAATCCAGACAATAGAAAATTTTAGCCGTACAAATACAAACTTCACAATAATGTAACATTTTTACTTAATCTTTTTATATTAATAACAAGAAATATTAAATGTATAACTTATTTTTATGATTATAAATTATCGGTGATGTAATGAAACATTGGATTGAAAATATAGCTGAGGAATTAAGTAAAAGAGATACTGATAAACATGTAATTGCAAGTGGAACCTCAATATCAGGTTCTATCCATATTGGAAACTCCTGTGATGTATTTATAGCTAATGCAATCGGAAAAAAATTACGTGAATTGGGAAAAGAAGCTCAAACTATTTGGATTGCTGATGACCATGACCCACTTAGAAAAGTTCCATACCCATTACCTGAAAATTACGATAAATATCTTGGAATGCCTTACTCAACAATTCCATGTCCTGACGGCTGTTGTGATAACTTTGTAGAACACTTTGAAAAACCATTTTTAGGAGTTATGGATGCATACGGTATTGAAATAGAACACAAATCCGGATTTGAAATGTATAAAAGCGGAGTCTACAATGACTACATAAGAACCGCTCTGGAAAATGTAGACAGAATCAAGGAAATATTCAATCAATACAGAAGAGAACCTCTAGCAGATGACTGGTTACCATACAATCCAATTTGTGAAGAATGTGGAAGGGTAAATACCACTTATGCATATGATTTTGATGGAGACATCATCAAATACAGATGTGACTGCGGTCATGAAGGTGAAATGGACATTAAATCCGGAAATGGTAAACTTACATGGAGAGTGGAATGGGCTGCAAGATGGAAAATATTTAACGTTACCTGCGAACCATTCGGAAAAGACCATGCAGCAAGTGGAGGATCATATGATGTAAGTAGCATTATTTCAAAAGAAATATTTGACTACGAAGCACCATACCCAGTTCCTTATGAATGGATTACTTTAGACGGAGAAGCTATGAGTAAATCTCATGGAGTATTTTTCAGCCCGGAACAATGGTTAGCTATCGGTCCTGCTGAAAGTCTTAACTACTACTTATTCAGAAGCAAACCTATGAAAGCTAAAGATTTCTCACCTAAAATGTCATTTTTAGACTTCATGGATCAATTTGACAAAGTAGAAAAAGTATTCTACGATGAAGAAGAAGCACCATCTGAAAAAGAAGGTAAAAAATTCAAAAAAATCTATGAAATAGCTCAAATAAATGAAGGCAGTCCTCTACCATTCAGACCGCCTTACAGATTCTTAGTTAATGCTTACCAAATAGCTGGAAACAATTTAGAAAAAATATTTACAATTCTTAAAAACAATTCCCAATTAACTAAAAGCTTTAAAAACAAAGAATTCAGTGATTTGAATGAAACAGAATTAAAACAATTCCAGGAACGTGTTGACAATGTTGTTAACTGGTTAGATACTTATGCTCCTAAATTTGTAAAATTCCAAGTTCAGGAAAAAAGTGTTCCAAAATTACCATTAACTGACGAACAGACAGAATTCTTAGGCAAATTAGCTGATTTAATGGAATCAAAAGAATTTAACAAAGCTGAAGATTTACACGATGCAATGTACGAAATTCTTGAAGGTCAAGGATTAAAACCTCAAAAAGGATTCCAAGCTATTTATAAAATGATTTTAGGTCAAAAACAAGGACCAAGAGCAGCATCATTCTTATTATCTCTTGACAAAGACTTTGTTGTTAAAAGATTAAGACAGGAAGCTTAAAAATCACAAACATCAGTAGAATTCCCTACTTTGGATAATTCATTATTCCAAGATTCAGGGTTTTCTTCCACATATTTTTCAAACAATTTTTTACATTCCAAATTATTTAAAACTACTACTTCTACACCATTTTTTTCAAGCAAACATTCTGCACCCATCAAAGTTGTATTTTCACCAATGACAACCTTTGGAATATTATATAATAATATGGCTCCAGAACACAAAGGGCAGGGAGAAAGAGTTGTGTATAATACAGACTGAAGATAATCTTCATGATTTAAACGGCCTGCATTTTCAATAGTATCTATTTCTGCATGTAAAATTACAGAATCATTTTGAATTAGCCTATTATGGCCACGAGAAATAATTTTTCCATCTTTAACCAGAACTGCACCAATTGGAATGCCTCCTTCAGCTAAAGATTTTTTAGCTTCCTTTAAAGCTTCATTTATAAAATAAGTGTCATCATACATAATAAAAAAAATGGAAGTGATGATTTAATCATCATCAAGTGAGACTTTTTTGTTGGAAAGTCTGTCTAAAAATCCTCTATTAGCTTGTTTTTCTAAAGTTTTTTTAAGTTTAGAAACTTGTCCTTTTAAATCATCAATAGTTTTTTGTGAATCATTATGTAATTTGTCGTAACTGCTTTGTTTACCTTTAAGTTCTGCAGTGAGTGATTTAATTTCTTCATTAAGCTTGTTCATTTCACTTTTAACTTTAGCGTCAACTTCATCTTTATAATTTCCCATTTCAATAACTTGTTTTCTTAAACTGTCAATTTCAGATTTAAGATCAGGAACTAAATCTTTAAGTTTATCTAATTCAGAAATTTTTTCAGTTAATTTTGAATGTAAATCTTGATTTTCGGCTTTTATTTTATCAACTTTATCTGCGTCAACATCATCAAGTTTAGCTTTGAAATCAGCTACTTTAGCTTCTGCATCTTTTTTAATATCTTCAATTTCAGATTCAAGCTTTTCAGCCCTTACTTTATTAATTGCATCTTCAGCACCAATTTTTGTTAATTTTTCGCTTAAATCTGCATTAATATCTAATTGATCATAATATTTCCTAGTAGTGTTTTCTAATGCTTCAGTTAATTCATTTTTAATTTTCTTTAACTCTGCATTTTCTTTTTTAAGATTAGGAATAATTTCATTAGTTAAATAATTAAGTTCACTAGACTGGTTATCTAATTTTTGATCTTTTTCTTTCAATTGGCTTTCAAATTCAGTTACGTTTTCTTCAGACACTATATCACCATATAAGCAATAATAATCTTTTCTAAATTTACGTTCAACAACAAGTATACAAAATAATAATATTATTATTAAATTATTTAAATCTTTATCAACTACACATGATAACTTTTGCACTTCCCCAATGATTAAATAAGTAGCGAAACATACATTATAATAACGAATTTTTAAAAACTCATGGAGATAAACATGGACTATTTTGATAGATTGGAAGCAGATACTAAAGCATTATATGAAATAGCTAATGAAGCAAGGTCTAAAGGATTAGATGTTGAAACAAAAAGTGAAGTTCCTTTAGCAAAGGATTTAGCTGAAAGAGTTGAAGGGCTTGTTGGTCCTGAAGGTGTTGCTAAACGTATTAAAGAATTAGAGCAGGATATAACCAGAGAAGAAGTGGCTTTTGAAATAGCTGCTGAAATAGCATCCGGAAAGTTTGAACTTACCAAAGAAAAGGCAAACTATAACGAAGAGCAAAGATGTGACCAGGGCCTCAGAACTGCACTAGCTATTCTTACAGAAGGAGTAGTAGCTGCTCCATTGGAAGGTATTTCCCAGGTAAAGATTAAAGAAAATTTTGATTCTACAAAATATATTGCAGTTTATTTTGCAGGACCTATCAGAAGTGCGGGAGGAACTGCTGCTGCATTGGCTGTTTTACTTGGAGACAAAATCAAAGAAGCTATAGGAATTGATGATTTTAAGCCTATTGATGATGAAATTGAACGTTATGTGGAAGAGGTAGAACTCTACGAATCAGAAGTTACCAACCTGCAATACTCCCCAACACCGGAAGAAGTAAGATTTGCAGCTAACCACATTCCAGTAGAAGTTACAGGAGAACAAACCGACCAGGTTGAAGTATCCCACAGGGATTTGGAACGTGTTGAAACCAACAATATCAGAGGAGGAGCTCTTTTGGCTATGGTTGAAGGAGTTATTCAGAAATCTAAAAAGATTTTAAAAATATCCAAAAAACTTAAATTAGATAGCTGGGGCTGGCTTTCCGAATATTCAAAACCAAAAAGTGATGATAAAAAATCTGATGATGACAGCACAGATTTAGTAACTGAACCGAAATATATTCAAGATATTATTGGCGGAAGGCCTGTTTTAGGCTATCCTTCCGAAAAAGGAGGATTCCGTTTAAGATATGGTCGTTCCAGAAACACCGGACTTGCAACTATGGGAGTTCATCCGGCAACAATGGCACTGCTTGATTTTTTAGCTGTTGGAACACAACTTAAAATCGAATACCCTGGAAAAGGTAACTGTGTTGTTCCAGTAGACTCCATAGAAGGACCTATTGTAAAGCTTAAAAATGGAGATGTTGTAAAGATAGATAAAATCAAACAGGCAAAAGAACTTAAAAATCAGGTTGTTGAAATCCTATTTTTAGGAGACATGCTTGTTGCATTTGGAGAATTTTTAAGAAACAACCAACCACTTATGCCTTCAGGATGGTGTGAGGAATGGTGGCTTGGCCTACTTCAAAAAAGCGACAAATTTGACAGCACAGATGAAACTTTAGATTTGCATCGCTTAGAATATGATTATATTCCTGCTACTGAAGCTTTCAAACTGTCTGAAGAATATGATATTCCACTACATCCGAAATACACTTACTGCTATAATGATGCAACAGTAAATGATTTAAACTCATTGATTGACGTAATTCTTGAAAATAAATCAAAATATTCTCCAGAAAACGGTCTTACTATTGATCTGGATTACAGAAAAAGAGTATTGGAAATTATAGGTGTTCCACATACCGTAAAAGATGGGAAAATAACAATAGATAAAGATCACAGCTATGCTTTAATAAATACATTATCAGACAATATTCCAGTTAAAGAACATACTCTGGAAGCTTTAAACGAAGTTTCACCAATTGAAATTAAAAATAAGGCGCCAGCTTATATTGGTACTCGTGTAGGAAGACCTGAAAAATCTAAAGAAAGATTAATGAGACCTGCACCACATGGATTATTCCCAATCGGCAATTATGGTGGAAGCAGAAGATTAGTAGCTACTGCTGCTAAAAAAGGTAATGTTAAAGTAGATTTAGCTAGAAGAAAATGTACACAATGTAAAATCAGTTCCTTCCAATCTATCTGTCCGCATTGTGGAGCTCCAACAGAAATCAGCCCACATAGTGTAAAAAACATAAACCTTTCAGCTATGCTTAAAAAAGCATCAGACAATGTAAAGGTAAGGAAAGTTGATGAAATGAAAGGAGTAGTAGGTATGATTTCCGAATCCAAATTGCCGGAACCTCTTGAAAAAGGAATACTTAGGTCCAAAAATGAAGTATTTACTTTTAAAGATGGGACAATTCGCCACGATTCAACAGATTTACCTCTAACTCATTTCATACCAAAAGAAATTGGAGTTACTGTTGAAAAACTTCTGGAAATGGGTTATACTAAAGACTGTTACGGAAATCCAATTGAAAATGATGAGCAAATCATAGAACTTAGAGTACAAGACATTGTTATTTCCAATAACTGTGCAGACTACCTTGTCCGCACCGCCAATTTCATTGATGATGAACTTGAAAGATATTATGGAATGGAAAAATTCTACAATGTCAAAGATAAATCTGATTTAATTGGACATTTAGTAGCCGGTCTTGCTCCCCACACATCTGCAGGAGTATTAGGCAGGATTGTTGGATTTACAAAGGCATTATGCTGTTATGCCCATCCTTATTTCCACTCTGCAAAACGTAGAAATTGTGATAGTGATGAAGATGCAGTAATGCTGCTTTTAGATGCATTAATCAACTTCTCAAAATCATACCTGCCAAATACAAGGGGAGGAAGTATGGATGCTCCTTTAGTTTTATCTTCAAGAATTGACCCTGAAGAGATAGATGATGAATCTCACAACTTAGATATATTTGAAAGATTCCCTGTTGAGTTTTATGAAAAAACTTATGAACCTTTAAAACCTGCTGAAGTTTTAGAATACATTGATAATGTGGAAATGCATTTGGGAACCCCACAGCAATACGAAGGATTGATGTTTTCCCACCATACCTCAAGTATTCATGCTGGACCTACAGTATGTCTTTATAAAAGGCTTCCTTCAATGAGGGAAAAAGTAGAAGCTCAAATTGCACTAGCTGAAAATATCAGAGCTGTAGATCAAAGGGGAGTTGTGGAAAAAGTTTTATCTTCCCACTTTTTACCAGATATTATGGGAAATTCAAGGGCATTTTCCAAACAAAAAGTAAGATGTACAAAATGCGGATCAAAATATAGGAGAATGCCCCTTACCGGAAAATGCAAATGCGGTGGAAATTTAATACTTTCAGTTTCTAAAGGTTCAGTAACTAAATATCTTGAGATATCACAGGATTTGGTAAATAGATACCCCGTGTCTCATTATTTAAGACAGCGTTTAGAAATTCAGGAGTTTGGAATTCATTCGCTTTTTGAAAGTGACAAATCCAAACAAAGTTCTTTAGATGTTTTCTTCTAAAGAACATCAATACTTTTTAATTGCTCTTGCAATTCAATATAATATTTAAAAATTGATAAATAATTTTAACTGAAGTATACATTGTTCGTATCAAAACGAACATAATATATACAAGTAAGAATATATAATTAATACAACTGAGAGAAAACTCTCTCGTCAAAATTTATAGGATGGTGACATATATGGAAAAGACTTCCGAAATAATGAAAGAACTTGCTAACTCCAAGAAAATCAACGTTGAAAAAAACAACGGTATTAAAGAAAGATTTAGCTATGAAAAATTATTAAAATCCTTAGTAATGGTTGAAACTCCTTTCTTTGAATCTGATAAAATTGTAGCTCAGGTTGTTTCTTCACTTTATGACGGCATTAAAACCAAAGAAATTAAAAAAATCGTATATGAATGTTTAGAAGATATTGATGGTGAAATAGCTAACAAATACTTAGCCAGTACCCAATTAAAAGTACGTACTTCCAGAGATACCATTGAAGCATTTGATTTATCCAAAATCGCAAATACTTTAATTGAAGAAACAGGTGCATCCCAAGAAACCGCATTTGAAATAGCTACTGAAGTCTGGAAAGAGCTTAAAAAATTAAATGTGGAATACTTAACCGCACCAATGATTAGGGAAATGGTAAACACCAAACTTGTAGAATATGGATTAGAAGACTTAAGAAGCCGTTACACTCGTTTAGGTATCCCTGTATACAACATCACTTCATTAATTGAAAACGGTAACAGAGACAATGCAAATATGATCCATAACCCTGAAAGTATCCACAAACATGTAGCTGATGAAGCATTAAAACAATATGCTCTTTTACAAATGCTTCCATCACATTTAGCTGATGCTCATATGTCCGGAGATATCCACATTCACGATTTAGAATTCTTTGCAGGAAGACCTCTAAACTGTATGCAGCACGATATAAGAACTTTCATCAAATACGGACTTAAAGTAGACGGAACCGGAGATCATACATCTGTTGCAGGTGCTCCAAACCACATGGAAACATTAATGAACCATACTGGAGAAATTATGCTTGCATCACAACAAAACATGTCTGGAGGACAAGCTATGTCCTTATGGAACGTATTTGTAGCACCATTTGCAAGAGGCAGAACCTATGAAGAAATCAAACAATCTGTCCAAATGCTTATTTATAATTTAAATATGGCTTATGCAGCTAGAGGTTCCCAGGTACCGTTTACAAGCATGGTTTTAGAATTCGGAGTTCCAAAGTTCTTACAGGATGTAACTGCATACGGTCCGAAAGGTCAAGTCGTCGGAACCTATGGTGATTTTGAAGAAGAAACCAGATTAATCCAAAAAGCATTTACTGAAACATTACTTGCAGGTGACCAAGAAGGAAAACCTCATCTTTTCCCAAATACCATTTACACACTCCGTGAAGAAACATTAAAAGGAGATTATGAAGAAGACTTACATTTAGTTCATGAATTATCTGCAAAATACGGATCATCCTATTTCATTAATATGTTGCCGGATTACAGAGGCAAAATGGCAAATTATATGGGATGTAGAACCTGTTTACAAGATAATTGGACTGGTGACTGGGAACAAGACTGTTTAAGAACAGGTAACCTTGCATATGTAACTTTAAACCTCCCAAGAATCGGATACCAATCTAAAGACGAATCTCAAGTATTCGAGTATTTGGATGAATACATGGATTTAGCTGCAGAAACATTAATGCTTAGAAGAGAACAAGGATTAAAATGTTTAAATGACTTCCATATATTACCATTCCTTAAACAAAAAGTTGGAGAAGACAGCTATTACAGAATCCAAAATTCAACATTATCCTTTGGTTTTGTTGGTCTTAACGAAATGTTATTATCCTTATTTGGAAAAGGTATCGAAGATAAAGACGCGAACAAATTTGGTGTCAAATGTATTGAATACTTAAATGAAAGAGCTGACAAATTAAAAGAGGAAACTGGTCTTAGATGGTCTGTTCTCCAAACTCCTGCAGAATCCACTGCATACAGATTTGCAACTCTTGATAAAGAGCAATTCGGAGATCAAGCTATCGTACAAGGTGACGGAAGTGCTAATTACTACACCAACTCATCACATGTTCCAGTAAACACTGATGTCTCCCTTATTGACAAAATAAAAATCGAAGAACAATACCACAGTTTAACTCCAGGAGGACATATCTTCCACGCATTTATGGGAGAATCCTACTCCGATCCAGATTCATTAATGAGTTTAACTAACAAAATAGCTAAAAAATCAGATATTGGTTTCTGGGCTTACAGTTCTGCATTAAGTTTCTGTCTTAATTGTAAAACTTTAATGAAAGGTTTAAACAACAAATGTCCAACCTGTGGAGAAAGTGAAGATGTTGAATGGTATGACAGAATTACCGGATACGTACAACAAGTAGGACGTGCAAAATCATCATCAGGTGGTTGGAACCCTGGAAAACGTCAAGAGTTAATTGACAGAAGAAGATTTGAAGATGAATAATCTTCTTCCAAACACCATCCTTTAAAAAAAACTATCACCCCCATCCTATTTTATCAGAACATTATTATATGAAATCTTCCATAAATAATACATATTGTTTAAAAAATAGGAGGAATTTCTATAAATTTAAATATAAATTATTTTGAAAAGAAAATAATGTTAATAGCAATATTCTGTGTGGCTTTTGTTACAACAAATATTGTTACTGTAAAAATTTTAGACTTAGGTTTCTGGGGACTCACAGTTCCCTGCGGAGTAATAATCTATCCGCTAGTGTTTATTCTCACATCAGTGATAGCGGATACATATGGAGAATCAACAGCACAAAAAACTATTCTTTTTGGAGTAGTCTGCAACTTGCTTTTCGTTGTTGTTTCAACAATTGCATTAATGCTACCTGCAGCTGGTTTCTGGGAAGGACAGGACAGTTTTGTATATATATTCTCACAAACACCAAGAATGTTAATTGCATCTTTTATTTCGTATATTGTTGGTAACTTTGTAAATGCTAAATTAACCCGTATGATTAAAGAAAGATCCGAAGACGGAAATGTCGGATACAAATCTATTGGAGCTATTGCCATTGGTGAAATATTAGACAACACAATATTCATTTCATTAGCATTTGCATTTACTGTAAGTTGGGCAAATATTGCAATAATGATTCTTGTTCATTTCATCATAATGTTCATTTGGACATTTATAGCACAACCTATTACAGTTAAAGTTACCCAATGGGCTAAAAAAGATGAACCAATAACTGCTTAATTAAGAAAGATTACTTTAAATCTTTCTAACTCTTTTTTTAATATCAATAGTAAACAATATATAGTTCATAAATCATACTAATAAACATAGTCTTATTAAAATTACAATTGGTGACATATTTAACTACTATTTTTTTAAATTTCCTAACCAAAATCCAATTGATAAAAAAGACTATTGAGGGATTTTATGGCAACATTTAAAGGATTTGCAATGAAAAAACTGAATGAAACTGGTTGGGTTGAAAAAGAAGTCCCGGAATGTGGACCCTTAGACGCAATTGTAAGACCAACATGTGTCTCTCCCTGTACTTCAGACATACATACAGTATGGGAAGGAGCTATCGGAGATAGAAAAGATATGGTCTTAGGTCATGAAGCAGTCGGTGTCGTTGAAGAAGTCGGCAGCTTAGTGAAAAATATCAAAGTAGGAGACAAAGTAATTGTACCTGCTATTACTCCGGACTGGGATGATGAAGCTGCCCAAAGAGGTTATCCTTCACAAACTACAGAACCATTAGGCGGATGGAAATTTTCAAATTTCAAAGACGGTGTTTTTGGAGAAAGATTCCATGTCAATTTAGCTGATGCTAACTTAGCCCTAATGCCTGAAGGATTAAGCGATGAAGCTGCAGTAATGCTTGTAGATATGTGGTCTACCGGTATGATGGGATCTGAAAATGCAAATATACCATTAGGAGGAAGCGTATTAGTAATTGGAATCGGTGCTGTAGGGCTTTCAGCAATTGCAGGTGCTGCCCTTTTAGGTGCTGCAGATATTTATGCTGCAGGAACCCGTCCTGTTTCAGTGAAAGTTGCAAAAGAGTACGGAGCTACAGAAATTATCAATTACAGAGAAGCTCCAATTGATGAACAAGTTAGAGAAGCTACAAATGGAGCAGGTGTTGACTCTGTAATTATTGCAGGAGGAAACTTAACAAACACTTGGAAAGAAGCTGTAGCTAGTACAAAAGCTGGAGGAACAATATCAAATGTAAACTACTTAAGTGGAGCAGATGATGTTTTAATTCCTAGAGTAGAATGGGGTTGTGGTATGTCAAATATCAATATCACAAACGGATTATGTCCTGGAGGACGTGTGAGAATGGAAAGATTATCCCGCCTTGCACTTACCAACCGTGCAGACCCAGAACTCTTGGTTACCCACAGGTTTAAAGGTCTTGAAAAAATTGAAGATGCATTATACCTAATGAAAGACAAACCAAAAGACCTGATTAAACCAATCGTAAAAATAGATTAAAGTAATGATTAACTTCATTACTTTTCTTTTTTTAAAAGGAGGCTTTAAAATGATAATAGTTCAAGCAAAGGCAATTCCCAAAGACGAAACATCAAAAAACAAAATTATCGAAGCAGCTGCAAATTTAATTGAAAAATCAAAATTGGAAAATGGAAACATTAACTACAACTTATATTCCAACGTTCAGGAAGATACCTTACTTTTCGTAGAACAATGGGAAAATCTGGACATATTGAAAGCTCACCTTCAAACAGAGCATTTCAATCAGTTTGGAGCAGATATCGATGGTCTTTTAAAAGAAGATTTAGATATTAATGTGTTTTCAGCAGAAAATGTTGAACTTTAATATGTTACTTCAAATCCAAAAAACTAAAAGTATATTAATATCTTTATAGAAATAATTTAATATTATCAAATAAGTGATAATATTTTTATAATTTTTATATTCTATGTTACTAGTATTATGGGCATTTTATACTAGGTAGCTGATAACATAGATTCATTTACCCAGTGCATTAATATATAAAAGAGGTTATTTAAATGCAAAGATCAAGAGGATTTAGAAGTAAATCAAGAAGAAAAATGACTAAAGTAGTAAGAGAAGGCAGATCCAACCCAATTACCAACAAACTTCAAAAATTTGAAGAAGGAGACTTAGTCCACATTACTATTAACCCAAGTATCCAAAAAGGTCAACCACATCCAAGGTTCCATGGAAAAACTGGTAAAATTACTGATAAAAAAGGAAAAGCTTACATTGTTTCATTAACTGATGGAAACAAAGCAAAAGAATTAATTATCAGACCTGATCACTTAAAATTACAAACAAGCCAATAAATTGATAACTATGATTGGGAAAAAAATAATTGAGAGCGAACCAATTCAAAGTGTAAAAGTTAAAGAAGCTCTCGAAGAATTTTCACAGGAAAATGAATTAAACTACGAACAAAATATCACTTTAAATCATCTTTCAAGATTTAAAAGATACTCTGTTGAAGACAGCGAAAAAATAATATCTGAACTTAAAGATAAAATTGGTTTAAGGCATAAAGTAGCTGTTCGTATTGTTGATTTAATTCCACAAGATTTATCCGATTTAAGATTAATATTTGCTAAAGAAGCTACACACATTGAAAAAGAGCAAATGGAAGATATTCTTGAAATCTTAGATCAGTATACTATCATCGAATAGTTTTTAAACTATTCTTCTTTTTTTACTTTTTAATTAACAAATAATCAAATTACTAATTTTAGATATGTTTATTTAAGTTAACAATTAAAACATATAAGTATAGTTTATTAAAGTGGCAATAAAACTTTAAGAAAAAATAAATTGTAAACTATTAAAACAACTAATATTTCCTTACTGACAATTAATTAGTTAATGTAAGAAAATTCCATCCTCCATGAGGACGGAGTAATTCAAACGTGAAGTGATAAAATGGAAACAAAAAACAAAAAACAAAAAATACCGGCAGCAACTGAAGAACATGCTGTTATATTAGATTATCTTAGTTTAGGTTATGTAAACTCTGATATGTCTAAATTTAAAGGTAAAGCTATTGCTCAAGCTATTGGTACTGACTATTTCACTTTACTAGAATTAGTTCCTAAAAGAGGAGTTGATTTAGAAATTCAGGACACTGTATATATTGGAAAAGGAAAAAGAGACAAAATATATAAAGTTCTTGGAAAATTAGACTATGAAAACTTAACTGCAACCAGCAGAATTGAGTTAGAATATAGTATACGCGAAATAGTTAAAAACAACGAAGAAAAATTTGTCGAATTCTTCAATACCGCAGGTGCAATTAGTACCCGACTTCACAAATTAGAATTGATTCCAGGAATTGGTAAAAAATATATGTGGGAAATTGTTGAAGCTAGAAAAGAAAAACCATTTGAAAGCTTCGAAGATATAACTAAAAGAATACCTTCATTAAATAATCCTGCTGAAATGATTGTAAATAGAGTGAAACAAGAACTAGATACAACAACAGCTAAAAAAGGTAAGAAAAAATATTACCTTTTCACTCCAATTCCAAAAGCTCAAAAGAAACACAGAAATCCAAGAAACAGTAGGAATCAAAGAAAGTAAGTGATAACCTTGAATAGTGATGCTGCTTCCACTTCATTATCTAAAACAACAAAAGCTATCCTTAATGAATATGGGATAAAATTAAATAAAAATCTCGGACAGAACTATTTAATTGATAGAAATAAACGAGATCAGATTATCCAGTTCGGTAATCTTACAAAAGATGATGTTGTATTAGAAATAGGTCCAGGAATCGGCACACTAACAATTGAACTTGCTAAAAGAGTTAAAAAAGTAATAGCTATTGAACAAGATTCTAATATTTGCCAGATATTAGAAAATCGATTGAAAAAAGAAAATATAGATAATGTAGAATTAATCAATGATGATGCTCTGAATGTGGAATTTCCAAAATTCGACAAAATCATCTCAAATCTACCTTATCAAATTTCATCACCAATTACATTTAAATTCCTGAATTATGACTTCCAACTAGCTATTTTAATGTATCAGAAAGAGTTTGCATCCAGAATGAACGGAAAAGTTGGAAGTAAAGATTATTCCCGACTCTCAGCTATGCTATATTTTAAATGTGATGTTGATTTATTAACCGGCGTAAGTGCTGAAAGTTTTATTCCAAAGCCAAAAGTGGATTCTACTGTTGTCAGATTAACTCCCAAGCTTCCTGAATTAAACGGACAATTGAAACACTTGAATATCAATGAAATAAATGAAAAAGATTTTAAAACTTATTCTAAATTTGTAAAAGCCCTATTCCAGCACAGAAATAAAAAAGTTAAAAATGCTTTAATTGATTCCAGACACATTATCACTGATTTGGATAAAAAAGAAATGAAAGCTAAATTAAATTCAATTAAACAAAAGAAAATTGAAGAACTTCTATCTGAAAGAATAACCAATTTGACACCTGAAGAAATACTTTATCTTTCAATACATTTAAATTCTGTTTTAGAGAAGTGATTTTTAATGGATAATTTTATAATAGATACTGCCGAAACTGTTTACACTCCCGCTGAAGACAGCTATATGCTAGCTGAAAATCTTTTAATTGAAAATGACCAAAGCGTTTTGGAAATTGGAACCGGATCAGGAATAGTGGCCATGTATGCTTCAAAATTAACCAAAAAAGTTACAGCTACAGATATAAATTTTGATGCGTTAGAATTAGCTAAAAAGAATTTTAAACTTAATAACATAGAAAATATTGAATTGCTGTTCGGCAATCTGTTTGAGCCTGTAAAAGATAGAAAGTTTGATGTAATTTTATTTAATACTCCATATCTGCCTACTGAAAATGATGAAGTTCTTGATGATAATTTAAATTATGCATTTGATGGTGGCTTAGACGGTAGAAAAGTTATTGATCTTTTTTTAAATGAAGTGAAAAATTACTTAAACGATGGTGGAATTGTCCAGCTGATTCAGTCTTCACTTTGCGACAATGACAAAACATTAGATATTCTGGACAAACAGGGTTTTGTAGCAGAAATAGCTGTTAGTGAACACTTCTTTTTTGAAGATGTTGTATTGATTAATGGTTATTTATAAAAAAAGTAAAAGAGAAATTACTGAATTTCTCCATCAAATACTAATTGGGCAGGACCTTCCATGAAAGCTCCCAATTCTTCTTTTTTTTCATATACATTAAATTTTAAGTCCCCACCAGGAAGATGCAATAAAACTTCACTATCAAAAAGACCTAATTTAAATCCTGAAATAGCTGTTGAAGTAGCTCCAGTTCCGCAAGCTAGTGTAACTCCTGCTCCACGTTCCCATGTGAGCATTTTTCCTTCATTTTTGGAAATCACTTCAACAAAATGAACATTGATTTTTTCAGGGAAAACTTCATGTGTTTCAATAGCCGGACCATATTTATCTATGTCAATTTCATCAATATTATCGACAAAAATGATTGCATGAGGATTACCTACACTAATAGCTGTTGTATTGAATGTTGTGTCCAATACTTCTAACGGAGAGTCTAAAAATTCATCCATGTCAGATGCCATTGGAATTTCAGGAGTTTTAAAAGTAGATGTCCCCATGTCAACTTTAAACAATACCGGTTCGTCATTTTCTAATGTAATTTCAATGGTTTTAATTCCTGATTTTGTTTCTACAGTCATTTTTTCCTGTTTTAAAATACCTTTCCTGTATACAAAATCACCGAAACATCTAATACCATTACCGCACATTTCAGCTTCGCTTCCATCAGGATTAAACATTCTGTATCCAATATCAGCTACATCAGAAGGAGTTACAAACAATACTCCATCCCCCCCTACACCAAAATGTCTGTGGCATAGGAACCTACATGCTTCAGCCTTATCTGCTTCAGGTATTACTTCTCCAGCACTTTCATCGATTATTGGAAAATCATTACCGATTCCATGCATTTTAGAGAATTTTAATCCTTTTAAATCCATCTTTTCACCTATTGCAAGTAATCAGGAATTATTTGTTTGTTGAATAAATCTTCAAAAGTTTCTCTTTCACGTGTTAAGAAACATTCTCCGTCTTTAACAAGGACTTCAGATGCTTTTGGTCTTGAGTTGTAGTTTGAAGACATGGTAAATCCATATGCTCCTGCATTAAGAATAGCTAATAAATCTCCTTCTTCAACATCAGGCATTGACCTGTCTCTTGCAAATAAATCTCCTGATTCACATACATTTCCGGCAATGTCTACTTCCTGAGTGTTTGGTGCATCCATTTTATTAGCTAATACAATATGATGGTATGAATCATACATTGCAGGCCTAAGTAAAGTATGGAATCCTGAATCTACACCTAAGAATTTTCTGTAACTTTGTTTTACACTGTTTACACGGGTTAAAAGCACACTTGCATCTCCTACCAAGTATCTTCCAGGTTCAAGATACATTGTTGGTTTGCCTAAATCATGCTCTTCCAATTTAGATTTGAATAATGCAATATTTTCTTTTGCAAATGTATCTATGTCTACAATGTTTTCTTCAGGAGTGTATGGAATTCCAACACCTCCTCCAAAATCAACAAATTCAAAATCAATGCCTGCTTCAGTGTGAACTTTTCCTGCAATGTCAATTGTTGATTCGATAGCTAATTTAAATGGTTCCGGATCCAAGATTCCTGAACCGATGTGGGAGTGCATACCTACTGGAGTGAAACCTAAGTCTTCTGCAAATTGATATACTTCTACAGCTTCATTATCCATAATACCAAATTTACTCATTACCCCTCCGGTAATACAGTGATCGTGGTGTCCTGCACCAACCATAGGATTTACTCTGAATGATATTTTAAATCCTTCAGGATCTACAACTTCAGCCAATCTTTTTAATGCTGAAACTGAATCCAAGTTAAGAACTGCACCTTGTTCAGCTACAAATTTCAATTCTTCAGTAGTTACATTGTTACCTGTAAATAATATCCTCTCACCAGGGAATCCTAATTTTTTAGAAGTGTATACTTCTCCAGGAGATACTGCATCAATACAGCATCCTTCACTTTCAAGAATCCTCATTACTGCTAAGTTAGTGTTAGCTTTACATGCATAATATACTCTAAAATCAGGATAGTATTTTGAAAAAGCATTGTAGAATCTGTTATAATTGTCCCTTATTCTGTTTTCATCTATGACATAGGTAGGAGTTCCAAACTCTTCAGCAATGTCACATGCATCAGCACCACCAATATCCAAGTGGTTTTTATCATTAATTTTAATATTTAAATCCATTTTGTAAAAACTCCTGTAATTTAAATTATTAATATTAATTTTTATTAGATATTGTATTTAAAATTAAGGAAGGAAAAAAATTTTCCGCTTAATCATAACCTATATATTTACCTGGAACTCCCATTTCAATTAAACCTAAAATAATTGCACAGCATACAAATGCTAAAACAAAGGTCAGTACAACAATTCCAACAGGATTATCCAAAAATGAAATATCGACAAATGTAGTCAATATAAGCAATAATGACTGGTTAAGTAAATAAACCCCGTAACAGGCTCTACTAATTGTCATTACAGAATAATTGAACTTTCTGCTGTTATGGATTCTTTTTAAAATCTTATTATTTTGAAGTTTTGGATCATTCAAATATTTAATCATTACAAATACTCCTGCAGCCTGCAGTATAGCCACTACACTTACATCTACGTAGTTTTCTGTAAGGAAGTTATAATGATGCAGGAATATTGTCTTTTGAATTCCATTTACAAATATGTCAAAATTAATCATGTAAGCAGTTGTTAACAAAAATATGGCAAAACCAAGTAAAATCAGCCATTTGGATTTTATATTGAACCTGTGATTTTCCAAATAATATCCCAGAAACATGTAAAGGATTGGACCTATGAAGAAAGTTAGATTAAAATAGGTCGGAGACCCGATATATGCAATTAGTTGATAGATAAGTGATGCAGATATTGCAAGGATAAGGAAATATTTTGCACCTCTTAATTTTGTTGACCTGACGTATGGAGAAAATATAGGTAAAGACAGATAAAGACCAAGCAGCATCCATGCATACCAGTGCTGAGTCATGAATTTAGACATGAAATAAACTACACAGCTAAAGCTAAAGCTAAGCTTGCCTGCAGATGCTGTCATAAGTAAAGCCAATAATGTATTCCAGATTAAAAAAGGAATGAAAATCCTTACAAAGTCTGTTTTAATAAATGTTTCAATATCTGAGTAATCCCTATCAAGCATTAATAAACCTAAAAGCATAAGGAATATCGGAACACCAAACCCAAAAGTCGTAAAAACAACATATTCCTGCAAATTTCCCACACTTTTATACTTAAAAACCATAGCTACATTTATTGCAATTAAGAAAAGTATACTGACTGCCCTTAACTGATCAACATATCTTATTCTTTCACTAATTTCCATTGAGCTTTACCTTCTTTAAAGTTGAACTATTAACTAATAAGTACATAAAATTTAATATCTTATAAATATTACTCTTGAAATGATACTAAAAATGAACAAAACAAATTAATCAAAATAATTAAATATTCTCATGGCAAAGAGTAAAACAGGTGAATTTAAAATGGACAAACCTTATGGACTTACAATGAGAGGAATAGTCAAAAACAGCAATGATGAAATATTAATACTTAGAAGACATCCAAAATCCAGAACAAACCCCCACAAATGGGAATTACCTGGAGGAAAAGTAGACCCCGGAGAATTTTTCGATGAAGCATTAGTACGTGAAATAAAAGAAGAAACTAATTTGGATGGAGCAGTTAGTGACTTCTACGAAGCAATACAAGATGATTATGTCCACAAAAGAACTGTACAAGTTGTTATGTATTTAAAAAATATCACAGGCGACGTATATATCAGTGATGAACATGATAACTGGATGTGGGCCAACCTAGAAAAAATAAAAACACTGGAATTATCAACAGCATTTGAAAAAGTTTTAAAAAAGAAAAATTGGAAAATTTAAAGAGCTTTGTCTAAAGCTTCAACAAATTTATCAATTTCCTCATTGGTAATTATAAGAGGCGGAACAAATCTTAAAACATTGCCTGCAGTGCAGTTAATTAAGAATCCCATTTCTCTTAATTTATCAACATATCCAGCACCACTTTCAGACAATTCAACACCAATCATCAATCCGTGTCCTCTAACATCAACTATTTTATCATGTTTTTCTTTTAGTTCATTTAATTTATCTTTAAAGTAAGCACCGACTTTTTTGGAGTTTTCCAATAAATCTTCATCCAAAATAGTATCTAAAACAGCATTGGCCGCAGCACATACTAAAGGACCTCCACCAAAAGTAGTTCCATGATCTCCAGGTGCAAAACCGCAAGCTACTTTTTCAGTTGCAAGAAATGCTCCCATAGGAACTCCTCCCCCAACACCTTTAGCTATAGTCATGATATCTGCCTTTATATCAAAAAGTTCATGAGCAAATAATGTTCCGCATCTTCCAAAACCTGTTTGAACTTCATCTAAAATTAAAAGAATATCCTTTTCAGCACAGATTTCCGCTATTTCATCAAAATACTTTTTGGAAGGAACATTTACTCCACCTTCACCTTGAATTGGTTCAAGCATAATAGCTGCAGTTTCATCACTGATAGCTTCTTTAATAGCTTCAATATCATTATATGGAACTTCAATAAATCCTTGTGGGAGATTTTTTAAATAAGGTTCCCTATATTCTTCATGACCAGTAGCAGCCAATGTCAATAAAGTTCTTCCGTGAAAAGAGTCTTTAGCTGTAATAATTTCACTTTTACCCGTGTATTTTAAAGCTAATTTAATAGCTCCCTCATTAGCTTCCGCCCCACTGTTTGCATAGAATAATCTGTCAAATTCTGTTAAAGGAAGTAATTTTTTAGCATATTCAATAGCTGGTTCATTATAGTAAATGTTTGAAACATGAATAAGCTTTTCAACTTGGCCTTGAAGTGCATTAACTAATTTAGGATGCGCATGTCCTAAAGCATTTACAGCAATTCCTGCAAACATATCAATATATTCATTTCCATCTTTATCCCATACTTTTACACCTTTACCATGGTCTAAAACAATTGGTTGTCTTGCAAAAGTGTTAATAAAATATTTATCTTCAGCTTCAATAAGTTCATTTGTGTTCATAAAATACTTCCATAAAATACTTATATTAACTATATTTATAGTATTAATGATATTTAAAATTTAAAAGTGATAAAATGAAAGTTGCAATAATTGAAACTGAAAAAGGAACAATTGAATTGGAATTATTCGAAGAAGATGCTCCAAATACTGTAGCTAACTTTGAAAAACTTATAGAAGAAGGATTTTACGACGGATTAACTTTCCACAGAGTAATACCAAATTTCGTGATTCAAGGAGGCTGTCCTAACGGTAACGGTACAGGAGGACCTGGTTACACCATCAAATGTGAAACCGAAGGAAACCCAAATAAACATGGAACCGGTGCTCTTTCAATGGCTCATGCAGGAAAAGATACTGGAGGAAGCCAATTTTTCATTACACATTCCCCACAACCACACTTAGACGGAGTACACACTGTATTTGGTCATGTTATTGGTGACGGTATGGATGTTGTAAATAAAATCCAACAAGGAGACAAAATGCTCCATTTACATGTTGAAGAAAGATAGTTATTTTTAACTATTCTTTTTCATCATGCTGAATCAAAACTATATTAACACCATTTGGATCAATAACCCTTGCCATCATGCCAACAGATATTCTAGTTGCTTCCATAGCTATTCAACATTATTTTTCCTGAAATTTTCCAGCTCCTCATGGATATCTTCAACGTCCAGACCTACAGAATAAAAACCCGTTTTAAAAGTACTATTTTGTATCAATTCAAAACCTGTTTCATTCCCATTGCCAAGCAAGACAATTTTTCCGCCGGGTAAATCAAATACTTCCTCAACTTCAAAACCTAAAACTTTTGTATAGAACTCAGCAGACTTATCCATATCATCTACAATAATTGTAACATACTTTATTTTCATAATATCACATTCCTTTAAGTTTTTTCATCAGACCGGACATTCTGGCATAATGGAATAAATATAACTGAACATAACCTGCATAATCTCCAAACTCTTCCATTCCAAATTCCCTTATTTTAGAAACATTAATATCCTTACCATCAAAATAAAGATAAGAGACTATACGCTTAATCCAAACATCAGTAGGAAACGCTTGCCTAAAATTAAAACCATAAAGCAAAATACAATCAGCCACTTTAGGCCCAACACCAGGAACTTTCAGCATTGTGTCAAATGCCTCATCATAAGACATTTTTGAAATATCATCAAGGTCCATTTCAAGTGTAAAAATTTCACTGGCTTTTTTCATGTATGGTGCCCTATATCCAACACCGCAGCTTTTTAAATTATTGATACATTCTCCAGGATTATTCAGATTGCTGCAGCACTCAAACTCTTCTACATCATCACAATATATGTTTTTAAAATCAGAAACATCGGGAAATGTAAAATAATCTTTTTCAGAATAAGTGTATTTATTCCCCCATGATTTTTTAATATCATCAATGGATTTTGTCCATCTGACTATTGAATTATTTGCAGAGCATACTGAAGAAATCACACATTCAAATTTATCTTTAGCTAAAAACAATCTTAAATCTCTACAAAAATTAGTCATATCAGCCAATTCCGGCTGATTATTTAAATATTTATAAAATTTATTTAAATTAAAATCCAAATCAAAAATAGTCTTTATTTTCTTGGTAGCTTCCTTATTAGAAATATCCCCAATGAAATTAAAATCCAAATTATTTTCTTTTTGTTTAACTTGAAATAAAACCGCTTTATTGTCAGCTACAACAACATCAGAGTAAATATTATTATCCAATTTCCAGGGAGGTTGGGATGTTTGACCTGAATTTTGAGTTAATTCCAGGTCAATCGGAGCTTTAATTATCATAATCTTACAGGAACATTATTTTCTTTTAAGTATTGCTTAACATCATTAATTGAATATTGGTTAAAATGAAAAATACTTGCTGCAAGAGCTGCACTAACATCGGTTTTTTGAAATACATCTAAAATATGTGCAGGATTTCCTCCGCCACCACTAGCTATTACCGGAATATCAATTGCATCATTGATAGCTTTATTTAGAGCAATGTCATAACCTTCTTTAGTTCCGTCTCCGTCCATACTAGTTAAAAGAATTTCACCTGCACCCAGTTCCTGACATTTTACCGCCCATTCTATAGCATCCATACCAGTAAATTCTCTTCCACCATAAATACTGCAATCAAACCAGCAATATCCTTCATCAGTTTCCACAACATTTTTATCTGGAGCATCTGATGGATTATCCACATATCTTCTTTTTGCATCAATTCCAACGACGACAGCTTGAGAACCAACAACTTTAGAAGCTTCAGTAAGCAATTCAGGATTTTTAATAGCTGCAGTGTTTGTAGAACATTTATCCGCACCTGCTTTCAGCATTTTTGTATAATCTTCAACCTTTCTAATTCCCCCACCAACACAAATAGGTATGAAAACATTTTCAGTCAAACGATCAATTACATCTGCCATTGTTGCTCTTCTTTCATAAGATGCTGTAATATCTAAAATAACTATTTCATCAGCACCCATTTCATAGTAACGTGTAGCTAAATCTACAGGATTTCCTGCATATTTAATTTCTTTAAATTCTACACCCTTAACCACTCTTCCTTCAGGAACTTGCAAATCACAATCCAAACAAGGAATAATTCTTTTAGTTAACATTTAAATTACCTAAATATAAAAAATAGCTTGTTTTTTCAAAAAAAACAAGAAAAAAGTCTGGATTTTATCCAGAGAATCTTAAAACAAAACAGAAAATAGCTAAAATAACTGTAATAACTATAACGTGTTCAGGAGAAAGTTTTGGACCTACACTTTCTTCATCAAAATATCTTACTAAACCAGCACCTGTTTGAGGCATGCTAATTTTATCGTTCTTTTTTGACATGATAAACTCCCTTTAAATTAATTTATAAAAATAATTGACTATATTTATTTTTTTCATAGTATATAAACTTTAGATTTTCTCTTTTTTAATTACACAAATGTCGCTTATTCTCGTATCAGGATACTGTCCATTCTCATCTTTCTCAACTGCTTTAACCATATCCCATATTGCAAGCAAACAAGCACTTACTCCAGTTAAAGCTTCCATTTCAACACCAGTTTTTCCTAATGTTTTAACACTGCATGTTGCAGTTATTTCAGTTGATTTAACATCAAAATCTATTTCAATTCCAGTTAAATTTAACGGATGACATAAAGGAATAATTGAAGAAGTATTCTTAACTGCCTGAATTCCAGCTATCTGAGCAGTAGTTAATACATTTCCTTTCTTAATTTCCTCATTCTGAATCATTTCAATAGTATTTTTATCCAGATGTATTTTTCCACTAGCTATAGCTAATCTTTTTTGATCTGGTTTTTGACCAACTTCAACCATGTGCACACCACTATCCGTTAAGTGTGTAAACTCTTTACCCATATTAATCCTCCTATTTTTCACTTACTTCTACAACATCCAATTGTTCACAAATAGATTTAACTCCTAAAACTTCACCAACATTAGGTTTGGTCCTATCTTCATCACCGGAAATCAATTCTTTAATATATAAACCACCTTCTGTTTTAACAGTCATTTCAAAAGTGGTATCATCAATTATTTCACAGGAAACATTATGAACATGTTTAATCCTTACTTTATCAGCCCGTCTGTGAAGCACCCTTAAAGGTGTTTGTTGATGAATTTCATCCAAATTGTTTAAACTGGCTAATTTATCCTTATCATAAGGTTTATCACATTTTACCAATGCTTTATAAATTTTATAGGCATCACTTGAAGATACCTTAATTTCTGCTTTTCTGTTCCTTTCACAGAATTTTAAATTGTGATAAGATGTTTTTCCTTCAGTCATTTTATTTATTTTTTCTTCCAAAGCATCCAGATTGATTTTTCTAATTTTAGGCTCTTTGATTTCAAGAACAAAAGGTCTTCCCGAACCCAACATCAATACATCAATGTCTTCACGACCTGCACCATGGAATTTGGCCTGCCAGCCATTTGTAGCTTCCAAAATAGGTTCAGACAGCAATTCTTCTACAGATTCCATATACTGTTTACCTGTAAAATTACATTCTTCACATCCTTTTCCTTTACATTTGCCGCAGGGCCATTTTGTTTGAGGAATTCCACGGACTAATTTGTTATATTTTCCTTCAATGAAAAGAGGATTAATCTGAATTCTAACTTTAGGTTCTTTTCTTAAATCGACATTGATTACAATATCCTGTTTTTCAAATTCAACTTCTTTTTCTAAAGTGTTTTCAATTTCACGACCAATTATTCTGTTTAATTCTTTTTTAATTGGTTCAACATCTAAATCGAATTTTTCACTTAGTTCATCATCCCAGGTTTTAATTTGCTTATCAATTCTGGATCCTACAAGAAATGTATCAAATTCCACATTTAAAAAGTCAATTTTGTCATAAATCTTTTTAAATAAGTCATCATTGATTTTATCAAAGATATTTCCGCAAACCACACAGTTTTTAGGCTCCGGAATTTCCAAATCTTCAAATATCTTTTCTCCACGATTTATATTATCTCTGCCTTCCACAATATGGGAAAGTTTGCGTCCTAAACAATGTTTGCAAATTTGACCGTTAGTTTCTTTCAATATTTTTTTGACTAAATCATACATGCTAATCATTTCATGAATTGACCCATCATACGGTTCATTGAATTATTACCAAAACGTCCGCGTTTTCCAATGCCTTTCATGGTCTTTTTAGTGTTGTTGTAATATTTTAACAAGTCTCTTACTTCTGATTCCTCAACACCTGCACCCATAGCTATTCTTCTAATACGTGACTGTTTAATCAACTTTGGATTTTCCATTTCTTTTTTAGTCATTGAAGACATTATGACTTTATATCCGTCAATTTTGTCTTCAGTCATTTTAGATGCCTCTTTAGATACCTTATTTCCAAGTCCAGGAATCATGCTTAAAACCTGCTGCATCGGCCCCATACTGTTCATCATTTCAAACTGATTTTTCATGTCAACCAATGTGAATTTACCGGACATCATGTTTTTCATGGTTTTTTCAGCCATATCCTCATCAATACTGTCTTCGGCTTTTTCAATAAGGGTTTGGATATCTCCCATTCCAAGCAATCTTGAAATAAATCTTGCTGGATCGAACAATTCGAAATCATCAATACGTTCACCAGTACCGATAAATTTAATTGGAGCTCCAGTTTCAGCTACTGCAGACATTGCTCCCCCACCTTTAGCTGAACCGTCAAGTTTGGTAATTATTATAGAACCGACATCAGTTGCCTGTGAGAATGCCTTAGCCTGTTCACCTGCTTGCTGACCAATTGTTCCATCAATTACAAGAATAGATTCAGTTGGCTGAATAATATCATCCAAGGTATCCATTTCAGCAATCAAATCTTCTTCCTGTTTATGTCTTCCTGCAGTATCAAAAATAATGACTTTCCTGTTTTTAAACTCTTTCAAACCTTTTTGAGCCAAATCAAGAGCATCTTTATTATCAGGATCTCCATAGAGCGGCACCTGCATTTCTTCAGTTAATTGTCTTAACTGTTCATAAGCAGCAGGCCTCCATGTATCTGTACACACAACAGCAGGGTTAAAACCTTTTTTCTGTAAATATCTACATAATTTACCAATAGTAGTTGTTTTACCACTACCCTGCAAACCTAAGAACAAGATTTTATAAGGTTTAACATCAATATCCAATCCTGGTGCCTCACCACCTAACAGATTTACCATTTCTTCGTAAATAATTGTTATAACATGCTCTCTTGGAGTAATACCTTTTGGAGGTTCCTCTTCAAGAGCCCTTTTTTTAATTTTTTTGGATAAATCTAAAACTAAAGCGATATTAACATCAGATTGAATTAAAGCACGTTGTATTTCTTTTACAACTTCCTCTATTGTTTTTTTATCAATAACTGATATTCCTACTAATTTTTTCATAGTCTTAGTAAGATTTTCACCTAAATTTCCAAGCATCGCCATAATATCACACGATTAAAATTATTCTTTAAGAAAAATTTATATTAATATTTATATTAAATATATATTATATTTGATTTAATTTTTAAATTTTTGTGTGAGATAAATGTTAGAAGAAGTTAAAAAATCTTTAGAAGCTTCTCCTATTGTTAAAAAAGGAGATTATAATTATTTTGTTAATCCTATAAGTGATGGAGTTCCAACTATGAAACCTTCAATGCTTCGTGAATTAGCAAATGTTGTAAAAGAACATGTTGATATGGATATTGATAAAATAGTCGCTATTGAAGCTATGGGAATACATTTAGCTACAGCTTTATCTTTAGCTACCGACATCCCATTTGTAATTATCCGTAAAAGACAATATGGACTTGAAGGAGAAAAAGAAATAAGTCAAAAAACAGGCTACGGGTCTTCTAAATTATATATAAATGATTTAAAAGAAGGAGAAAAAATCCTTTTAATAGATGATGTTGTAAGTACTGGAGGAACATTAATTTCAACTTTAAATGCACTAAAAGAATTAAATATTGACATAAAAGCTGCAGTAGCTGTTATTGAAAAAGGAGAAGGCAAAAAATTAGTTGAAAAAGAAACAGGCATTCCAATATTTTCAGTTGTAAAATTAGATGTAATTGACGGCAAAGTAGTTATCGAAAAAACCATTGAAGATTAAAATGTCAATGTATAACATGGACTTAGACAAAGTCATAAGAAAGATTAATAAAAAAGGAGCTAGAACTGTAGGTCTCCAATTTCCGGAAGGTCTTAAAATGCAGGCCGTTAAAATAGCAAAGGCTATTGAATCACAAACTCCTGCTACCGTGATAATATCTGGAGACCCTTGTTTTGGAGCCTGTGATGTAAGTGATTACAAAATGAAAGGTTCCGTTGATTTAATCGTTCATTATGGCCACACCCCACTTCCATTAAAATATGAAGTGCCGACACTGTTCATAGAAGCTTTTTCTAATATTGATGTCAAAAAAGACCTTGAAAAATGTCTTGAAAAACTAGAAGACTATTCAAAAATAGCTCTTGTAACTACAACACAACACTTACATTTGTTAAATGAAATTAAAGATTATTTGGAAGACAATGGAAAAGAAGTAGTTCTTGGATCTTCTAAAAATACTAAAAAAGGACAAGTTTTAGGATGCAATTTTTCATCAATCAAAAATTTGGACGCTGAAGTTTACTTATTTATAGGTAGCGGAAATTTCCATCCATTAGGAATTTATTTATTTACCAAATCACCAGTATTGGCTTTAGACCCATATAACAGTGAAATAAGAGATATCAGTGCTTTTGCAGACAGAATATTGAGAATCAGATTTGCAAGAATTACAAAAGCAAGAGAAGCTGAAAAATGGGGAATAATAGTTTCTTCTAAAGAGGGACAATACAGAATGAAACTAGCTAAAGAAATCAAAAAAATTCTAGAAGATAACAAAATGGAGGCATATATCATAATGGCGGACAATATAAATCCCGACATATTACTGCCATACATGGAATTAGATGCTTTTGTTGTTTCAGCCTGTCCAAGAATAGCTATTGATGATTCTCAAATGTATAAAAAACCATTATTAACACCACAGGAACTTGAAATAGTTTTAAATAAAAGACAATGGGAAAATTACCAATTGGATGAAATTTTATTCCATGAAAGGTACAAATAGTTTTAAATATTAATAAAAATAAAATTATTATATTAATATTAATAATTCCTTATTTTGGTGATTTGATTATGAGTATAAAAAACGGGGCATTTGTAATGCCTGGAGATAAACTAGGAATAATTGAGCAATATTTACTTGGAAAAGGTACTTATGAAGATAACGGCGAGATTAAATCATCAGTATTAGGAAATGTTCAAATTGATTCAAAAATGAGGACTATTACTGTAAAAGCCAAATCTAGCCAACCTGCTCTTTTAAAATTAGGTGATACTGTTTACGGACAGATTACAGATATAAAAACTCAAAGAGCTAATGTAAATATTGATTGTTTAACAGATAGTAGTAGACCTTTAGCACTTCCATACATGGGTGCAATTCACATATCCCAAGCAAAATCAGGATATTTAGATAAATTGACAGATGCTTTTAGAATTGGAGATATTGTAAAAGCAAAAGTAGTAAAAATTACTGGAGATAATGTTGATTTAGCTACAGTGGATGAAGATTGTGGAGTTTTAAAAGCAATGTGTACCCGTTGCAGAGATTATATGAATACCACACAAAAAGAAAATGAAGTCCAGTGTAGAACATGTAAGAAAAAAGAAAAACGTGAAGTTTCTATAAATTATGTTAATAGCTAATTAAGGTTGATATGATGGATAACAATACCAATATTGAAATTATTGAAGATAAAACATTAGAACTTGAATTTATTGTACATGGCGAAAGCCACGGAGTATGTAATGCACTTAGACACATCTTAATGCAAGATAGTGATGTTGAATATGCTGTTTACAATATTGACCATCCTCTTACCGGTGAACCAAATATGACCATCAAAACCAAAAGAGGAAAAAGACCAAGGAAAGTATTGAAAAAAGCAGCTAGCCAACTTAAAGATGATGCTGCAGACTTTAAAAAACTTATTGAAGAAACTTTATAACTTCAATAAAAACTTATTTTATTTTGAGGGGATATGATGGGAGATTATAAAATTCCTTCATTAACCACAGACATTTTTATTTTTGATGAAAACACTGATTTTATTCTTATTAAACGAAAAAATGATCCATTTAAAAATCATTGGGCTCTTCCAGGAGGCTTTGTAGAATATGGTGAAACTGTAGAAACAGCAGCTATTCGTGAAGCTAAAGAAGAAACAAACATTGATGTAGAACTGTTAGATTTAGTTAATGTTTACTCAAAACCTGATAGAGACCCTCGTGGGCACACAATAACCGTAGCTTATATAGCCAAAGGAAATATGGATAATAAAAAAGCAGATAGTGATGCCTGTGAAATAGGTATTTTTTCCCAAAAAGATTTGGTCAACATCGAACTTGCTTTCGACCATGCAAAAATTATTAACGATTGTTTAAATGCCGTTTCAAGTAAATTTTAATGTTAAAAAATAGTAAAAATATAAATAACTTGAGAATATAATTTAAAATGTTATAAAAGTTTTGATAAGAAAAAATTATATGAGGGGTTAAAAAATATGGAATTTTGTCCTGAATGTGGATCAATGTTACTTCCAACAGAAGACAATGAATTAAAATGTAGTTGCGGATATACTAAAAAATTATCAAAAGATAAATCAGAATATAATGTTAATGAAAAAATTAAAGAAAATGATAGTGTTATTGAAAAAGGAGAAGATGTAAATACACTTCCAACTACAAAAGCGGTTTGTCCAGAATGTGGTCACACAGAAGCTTCATGGTGGTTACAACAAACCCGTAGTGCTGATGAAGCTGAAACACGTTTCTTTAAGTGTCTTAAATGTGGACACACATGGAGAGAATACGATTAAGAGGATAGTTTATGAAAAAATCTAAAGAAAATGAGCATAGGATTTCTAATTTAAAGGATATGCTAAATAATGTCAAAGATGAAGACATAAACGAATCTGCTGACAATTCAGAAGATGTATTCGATGTAAAAGACAATGAAGAGTATGAAGAAGATGAAGAATTACTTGCATACCTTCATGACACAGATGACAACAAAGAATACGAAATAGATGATGAATTTATTTATCGCCCTGATTCTGATTCAACACCTGGGGAAAATTTAGAAAAAAAAGAAATAAATGAAGATTACATCATAAAAACTAAATTAGATGATATTGAATTTTCTGAAGATAATGAAGAATACAGCGAAGAACCCGCCGATTCCTTAGACGGAACTATTTCTGAAGGCTTTGATAATCTATTAAATGCAAAAATAGGTGGAACTCCTGTAAGTGGAATAGTTAGTTTAGCTATAGGAATATTATTACTTATTGGATCCATTATTATGTTTATAGGAGCTAGTGATAGAGTTATTGACAATGTAACCTCCGGAGAACACAACAGTATTGTTGCAGTTATGATAATAATTGGAGTGCTGTTGGTGATAATTGGAGCATACAAAATATTTGGCTTTAAACAAGCAGATAAACTAGCTAGTTCAATTAAAAATATAGACAGGGAAGAAAAAGCTGAAAAAAAAGAAATAGAAAAACCAAAAGAAAAAATTATTCCAAAAAGTAATATCCCTTTAGATAAAGAATCTTACAAAATTGGAGAATTTGACATTGGTGAATTTAAAGAAAACCTTAAAAAACCTGTTTCCAAATTAGAAGGAGTCACCCACACCAAACAAGCAACACTGGACGATGTCCCATTACCTAAAGAAAAACCTGAAGAAGAAAAAGGACTTAGTCAAGAAGAAATTGAAGAAATAGAATACGAAAAAGCTAGTTTAGATAATGAATCTATTGACGATATTTTCTCAAGTGTTGAAGAAATAGATGAAATTCCTATTGTCTCTGTTGATTCAAAGAAAAATAAAAAAGAATAAATACTATTTTGGGCCTGTAGTCTAGCCAGGAATGACGCAGGACTTCGGATCCTGAGGTCGGGGGTTCAAATCCCCCTAGGTCCGTACTTTTTTTAAAATATTTTAATCCTTAAGCCTGACAATAGCTTCCTTAAAGAAGTCAGGAATTAAAGAGCGATATAATGGACTTTTAAGAATCATGTTAACATCACTATCTAAGATATAAGTATAACAAGAATCATCTTCTGCACGCATTCCACGACCATAAGCCTGCATAAGAGTCATTACTGTTTTATATGCATACCATTTTTGGTCTCTTCTACGTCTCATATCAACCTGCTTATCTCCAAGATAAGGGAAAGGAATTTTATAAATAACCTGGAATCTGCATTTGTCGTATGGCAAATCCACCCCTTCACTCATTGACGGAGATACCAAAACCAAAGGATTTTCATCTTTTTCAAAATAATTTAATACCTCTTCCCTATTTTTTGAAGTATGTGAAATTAACCTTGAATTAGGCAAATTCCGATTAATATACCTTTGACATTTATAGCTGTTGGTATGAATCAAACCTTTATCGCCCTTATGTTTTTCCAGAATTTTTTGCAAAATAGGAATTGTTTTAGGTGCAGTATCTTTAATCCTGTTTGCAGACATTTTACCTGCCAAATCTAAAATAATAGGCCTTTTTTCTTTTGAAAATGGACTGTCAACTTTAATATGATATACTTCATTAGGATTTAAACCTAACCACTTTGAAAACATCTTATGGGAAAGGATAGTTGCACTCATAAATATAACAACATCCCCGTATTTTAATAAATTATTAGCAGCATAGTGATGAACTTTTAATGGTTTAAATGTAACACCTGTATCATCCGCATCAATAACCCAATTTTTAGGTTCTTTTTCCAGGTTATTTTTAAGTGACTTAAGCCTTCCGATAGTTGACCTCACTCTATCCGCCTTATTTTTAGAAATATCTTTAATGTCAATATCTTCATAGCTTTCTGTAATAGCTGCAATTTCCATTATCCAGTCTTCAAGTTCCCCGTCTTTCAATGTTTCTTTAGATATTACTTTATTAATATCCTTCTCTAAACGGTAATTAAATAAATTAACTTCCATTGTCTTCATTAATTTATTTTCAATATTATGAGCTTCATCTAAAATCAATAAAGATCTTGTACCAAAATGTTTTACATAATTTAACTCCAGAATTCCATAGTCATAGTTCATCAAAGTAATTGGAGAGTTAACTGCATTTGCCTTCTGATTCCAATAATGGCAGTGCTGACCTGATTGATAAAATACAGTTCCACCATAAGAATCTTCAAAAGCTAATTCTGCATCTAAAGTAGGATTTTTAGCTACACCATATGGGCAGAAAAAGTTACTTGAAGTTGGCGTTGTCTTACAAGTTCCCATATCACATGTAGACTCTAAATTATCATTTAAACAGGCAAAATTCTGCCTACCTTTAACTAAAGGGAAATCAAACTCATCAGCATATTGAGCCTGCAACTGTTTTGTCATTGTTAAAATATAAGCAGAACCGTACATTTTAGCTAATGTTGTAGCTATTGCAGATTTACCTGTTCCTGTTCCTGCTTCCAAAATAATATATTTATATCCCTGACGAATTGCATCGTTAATATCCTGTATAATATCAAGCTGCCCCACCCTAGGTGTTTCAAAAGGAAAATTTTCAATTATGTCTGTTTCAATGTGCGGGTATTTTCCCTGAAGATAAGAAACTGTATCTTCATCTAACCTGTGGTCTTCAATAGAATAAACTTCAGGAATTTCATCATCTAAAATAGAAGAAGATCTTGGCTTTTGAAAGCTAAACAAATCAACAGAATCCCCATTTGATGAAGAAACCTCATTATTTGAATGACCGCAAGTACAATTACTTTTTAACATACCACAATTTGGACAAAAAATAGAATTAGACATCAAACAATATATTAGTTACAATACTATAAATAAATTATAGAAGTGCATATGAAAACTAATATTCACAAAAATTAAATCATAAAGATGATAATATGGCGAAAAAAGGAAAGTTAATTGGAATTGGTGTTGGACCTGGAGATACAGAATTACTTACTTTAAAAGCAGCTAAAGTTTTAGAAAGTGTTCCGGTAATATTTTCACCAAAATCCGCAAAAGAAAAGAAAAGTATAGCATTGTCAATTGTAACACCAATTTTAGAAAAAAGAAAAGATTATAAAAGATTAATGGTTGTAGAACCTTTATTCCCAATGATTGAAGATCAGCAAGAGCTTGAAAAATATTGGAATAGTGCTGCAGAATTAATAGCTAATTATTTAGACAGCGGAAGAGATGTAGCTTTTATAACTCTTGGAGATCCTTCAATATTTAGTACATATTCATATACTCAAAAGAAACTGGCCAATAGATATGAAATAGAAACAATACCAGGGATTACTTCATTTACTGCCTGTGCAGCTGCTAAAAATGAACCTTTAGTTGAAAAAAATGACATATTAACTATTGTTCCAAAAATAGATGGCAGATTGGACAATTTCCTGGAACATAGTGATTCAATCGTTTTAATGAAAGCTTCCAGAAATACAAAAGAATTGGAATCTGCTATTGATGAAAAAAACAGACCTAAAGAAGTATTTTCAGTGCAAAATTGTACCCAAGAAAATGAAAAAATAGTGGAAGGTTTTTCAACTGAAAAACCATACCTTACAACAACCATAATTAAATTTACAGATGACTAAAGTTATTTGCGTTTAAAAGGCTCAATTTCAAAAACACAGTTTTCATCGCCCATTGTACAGCATTGAATTTCAATTACACGAACCGGCAATCCGAAAAATTCGCTGAACAAAGCTTGAAAAATACCTGTGTCCAAATAACATGCAGGTTTTCCTGTTTTTGGAAGCAATTCACATTCAAAACAATCGGAAGCTGTGATTTTGATAATTTGACCTAATTTAAAAGATAATTTACCTAAGCCTTTTGTTTCCCAAAATTCAGCAATATTTTCTATAAATACTTCCAAATCATCATCATACAACTTATTATATAAAGATTGTCCCATACGTATACCAGTAGAATGCAATACCGGATCAATATTTATTCCTTCCTGTATAAGCATTGACCTTAAAGTATGGAATAATAAGACTGTGAAATCTCCGTCATTTTCAACAATGTTCTCAATTAAATATTCAGCTCTTGTTTCTTCAATTTCATTTTTCTTTGATACTTCTACAGAACCAAGATATTTTGAATTTAAATAAAAAATTTTTCTTCTGCTGTCTGACTCGCCTAATCTGTATGAGATTATTCCATCTTCCCGTAAACTTTTTAAATGTACAGAAATTGTAGATTTTGATTTACCCGTATTTCTAACAATTTCATCAAATTCCATGTCATTGCTACGAAGCATTTCCAAAATTGTAAGTTTGACTGGGCTTTTAACAACATCAATACCCATATCCGCATCTTTAGAAAATATCTGAAGTGGTTTTTGTTTAATCATTAAATATCTCCGTTTGTAACTATACTAACAAACTAAATTTATATAAGTATAATATAATATTCGTATCTAATAAAATTAACCCTTCATTTATAAAATGTTCAACTTAAGGATATATCAAAGACCCAATAAATTTATATATTAGTTCATACATAATACAATTCTAATCATGCGAATTATTCGTATGAAATAAAACAAAATTCAAAAAGACATATAAGGCGATTCAAAATGAAAGCAAATGCTCAAAAAATCGGTGATGGAGTATATTGGATTGGTGTACTCGATTGGGACTTAAGAAGTTACCATGGATACACTTTAGACGGAACAACCTATAATGCATACATTGTATTTGGTGAAGACCACGTAGCTGTTATTGATAATGCTTACCCGGGTAAAACTCAAGAAATGATGGCACGTATTGAAGATGCTTTCGCACAAGAAGGCAGAGATGAAGTAGTTGTAGATTACATTATTCAAAATCACGTTGAAAAAGATCACTCAGGAGTTCTTGTAGATTTACATAAAAGATTCCCTGAAGCACCAATTTACTGTTCAGAAATTGCTGTAAAAGGTCTTTTAAAACATTATCCTGCATTAGAAGGTGCAGAATTTGTTACTGTAGGTACAGGCGACACTTTAGAAATGGATGGCAGAACCTTTGCATTTTTAGATGCATTCTTATTGCACTGGCCTGACAGTATGTTTACCTTACTTGTAGAGGATGGAATTTTATTCCCAAATGACGCATTCGGTCAACATTTATGTTTCACAAAAAGATTCGACCACGAAGTTCCAGAATATGTGTTAATGGATGCTGCACAAAAATTCTATGCTAACTTAATCACTCCACTTTCCAAACTTGTTCTTAAAAAATTAAACGAAGTAGTGGAATTAGGTTTACTTGAACAAATCAAAATGATTGCACCGTCCCACGGTCAAATCTGGACTGACCCAATGAAAATTATCGGAGCTTATACTGACTGGGCACAAGGTGTATGTGAAGACAAAATTACAATTGTCTACGATACTATGCACTACTCTACCCAAAAAATGGCTCATGAATTAGCTGAAGGTGCTATATCTGAAGGTTACGATGTTGAAATATTCTACTTGCACGAAGATGAAAGAAGTGAAATCGTTAAAAGTATTTTAACCAGTAAAGGAATAGCTATCGGAGATCCTACCATTAATGACGAACCATACCCAAGTATTGGGGACATCATGTACTACTTAAAAGGTCTTAGATTTGATAAAACAAACATCAACAGAAAAGCAGTCACATTTGGTTCAATGGGTGGAAAAGGAGGAACTGCTAAAAAACTCGCAGAAAAACTTGAAAATTACGGATTTGACGTAGTGGACTCCCAAGAAATTTATTACATCCCAACTGAAGAAGAGAATATTGACAGTTATGAGTTAGGAAAAACTTTAGCTAAAGCATGTAAAGAATTATAAAATATGAAATATAAATTTATTAATTACTAATAATTGGAGGTTATTATTATGATTAAATACGAACATAAAATAGGCAGTACTGTAGGTACTGGAGTAGAAAAAGAAGTACAAAACAATTTCAACGGAGAAACCCAAGAAGTAGGTATGTACTTAGCTATGTCTAGACAAGCATCAAGGTCTGGTTACGGAGAATTAGCTGAAGTATTCAAAAGATTAGCTTGGGAAGAAGCAGAACACGCAGCAAGATTCTGTGAAATGAACGGAATCATTAAAGATGATCTCAAAGCTAACATTGAAATGATGTTAGAAGGAGAAAAAATGGCTAACGCTGAAAAAAGAGAAGCATCTGAAAAAGCTGCAGCTGAAAACCTCGAAGATGCAACTGACTTCTTCAAAGAAAGTTCCAAAGATGAAGGACGTCACTACAAAATCTTAGAAGGAATTTTAGAAAGATACTTCTAGATTTAGGAAAGAATTTAATTATTCTTCCTTAATCTTTTTTTTAACTCCGGATTTATATTCAGTATCCGAATCTATTTTTAATTTAACTAATTTTACAACACTTATTTTTAATGATTTTTCAAGAGTTCTCAAAAGCATTTATGCTTTTTTATAAAAAACCAAGTTATTTTCAAGTTTTTTCCATATTTATATACATAATGCAATGTGTGTTTTTAAACATATTAACAGAAATGTGAAATTATGACTTAAGAATAATTGATATCTTGTTGGTGAATTAAATGGAAAATTTGAAGTCAAAATATATTGATTTGTCATTTGTGAATCAAAAAAAAGAAGAATTAATTAATATACCTGATTTTTTACCATGGGGGATTTCTTTACAATTTAAAGATAATTCTACTAGATTAAAAATTATTGAAGAAAATAATTTAAAAAGGGTATATGTATTAAAACATGTGAAACGTAATGAGTATGTTAAAATGCATAAAACTGATTTTTTCTTTCATGCTGAAGAATTAGTGAGGTTTGTTGAAAAGTATCCTCAATTTAAAGGAGTTCTCAAAGAAGAATTACTAAATAAAGATATCATAAACTATGAATCAATAACTGGTATGAGTTTATTGGAGATTTTCAACAAAGAAGGTAAATACTTTGAAGATAAAATATATAATAAATAAGAGGTGAGTTGAGTTTTTAAACATATTAACAGAAATGTGAAATTATGACTCGCTTGCCTTAGGAAATGCATTTAACAAATGAATGGTACAAACTAAATAACCAAGAAAAGAATCATCATATCTCTTATTGAAAAAGAATGAAATAGCAAATATAGATGTAACTATCGAAACTATTGGTGTTTCACTAAAAAACCTTGCAAAATAAGAGTTTAATAGAATTAGATGAAAATAAGTATAAAATATATGATTCTATTTTTAAAGAATGGTTAAAAAAGAATATGAAGAAAAAGGAAATTATCCCTATTAAAAAATAAAACAGGATTTATTATAAAAATCCATATACAATGCTAAATATAATAATCATTCCTAAAATCAAAGATAATGAATTTACAATAGGTTTATAGAAGTATTTAGGCAGTTTATAGCTAAGCAATGTTTCAAACATGTGCCCTCCATCTAATGGTTTTAATGGAAGTAAATTAAATAAACCAATACCTAAATTCAGTATACATATCCACTGGAACAGCTCAAGTACCCCAAACCATATCCAAGGCAGTGTATCACCATATATGCTAGCTACACCATCATTTAATTCATAATGTTTAGCTGCTTGAATACCCATATATCCTTTAGACTCATTGTTTGGATTTTTATCTAAAATTATAGAATAATCACCTTCATTCGTACCTATAGTTATGTTTTGACCAGGTTTAAGATTATTAACCGCATTTACATAGCTGTTTGAGTCATGAACCTTATGATTATCAATTGATTCAATAATCATTCCCTCTTTAAGAACCTTACTTGCAGGAGAATCACCTACAAGCCTGTCAACTTCAATTCCATCTTCTTCAAAAGTAGAAGGAATAACATAAGATCCAACTGCAGAAACTATTAAAAGAGCTATTACTGCCAAAGTAATGTTTGCCATTGACCCTGCAGCATATATTCTTAATTTAGAAGATTTTTTAGCTTCTTTCATTTCTTCATCATCAGGTTCCATAAATGCTCCTGGAAGAATTGCGAATAACATCAAACCTACTGATTTAACATTTATTTTCTCAACAATAGCCAATATGCCATGAGAAAATTCATGAACTATCAATACAGTAGCTAAAGCAATTAATCCATATCCCAAAGGAACATAAATTGATGAACCCGGCATTTCAACACCGGGAATAACTAAAGAAACTGAAGGAGTTTCCAACATTGATGATAATGAACTAACCAGAGTCCATGTAATATATATCATTGCAATATATGAAATTACAATCCCTATATTCATGAACCATTTCCAAAACTTTGGAGAAAGATTAGCCATTCTTTTTATGAAATTTTTAAACTTTTCAGTTCTCCACATTATAAGAGGAAACTGAATTTCAAATCCATGATTAGTTAATTTATTTTTCAGTCCAAATGCCAATATCCAGATAACAATGAAAGCTATTAAATAATAATAAATACCATTCATTAAACGACCTCTTAGTCTACCAAATTAATGAATCAAAGAAGACAACATCAACTATATCGCCCTTTTGATATCCTTCATCATTTTCATCTATTATGATGTAGCTGTTTGCCTCCACCATAGACCTGATTATACCAGAACCTCTGTTCAACACATGCCTTGCAAAATCATCATCTGAAAATGCACGGATGAAATCTGTTCTTCCAAGCTGAGAAGGAATTTTTAATAAAGATTCTCTTTGGACGATATGGAAATTAAAGTCTCTGCCCTGCATATTAAATAAATATTTCCTTGCAAAGATATCAAATTGAGACATAGCTGCAACTGGCTGTCCTGAAAATGTAAATATCATTTTATCATTAGCAATACCTGCACCAATAGGCTTTCCAGGCCTTATGGATACACCATGGAACAGTATTTCACCAATGTCACCAACAACATCCAAAACCACATCACCTTTACTGATAGCTGTTCCACCAGTAGTCATTATAACATCATATTCTTCCAATGCTTCCAAAATAGCTTCTTTAACTTCTTCAAAACTATCTTTTACATGACAAATATCAAAAATAACCCCACAGTCTTCAAGCATTGAGCCAATTGTGTACTGGTTAGAGTTGATTATTTTAGCTTTAGATATTTCTTCCTTAGTCGGCTCTACAAGTTCATTACCAGTAATAATTACTTTTACTTTAGGTTTTTTAAAAACTTTAACTGTATTGTAACCTGCAGAAGCTATTAAACCCATTTCCTGATATCTGATAAATGTATTTTTAGATAAAACCACATCACCTTTACTGATATCTTCAGCTTTTGGACTTACATTTTCACCTGGAGTGACCTGACTGTAAATAGTTAATTCATCCCCCTGTGTTGTAGTATATTCCTTCATTAGAACAGCATCTGCACCTTCAGGCACAGGAGATCCTGTAGCTATTACAATAGCTTCATTCTCACCTATTGTCTTATCACAAAAATCCCCTGCACCAATTGAATCAACAATTTTTAAATGCTTAGGATTACTTTGTGATGCTCCAAAAGTATTTACTCCCTTAAGAGCAAAACCATCCATTGCAGATTTGTCAAAAGGAGGGGAATCATGAAAAGAAATAATATCCTCAGCCAATACCCTTTTATGAGCATCTTTTAAAGGTATTTCTTCATAATCCATTACCTTCTGATTATTTTCTATTAATTTTAAAGCATCTTTTAGAGAATCTAATTTAGACAAAAACATCAGCGCACCAGCTTAAGCCATATATTTTTCAATAACTCCATGATAAGAATCATTTAATTCATCAATGGTAAATTCATTATCTCCAAGTTTTAAAACAGCTCCTTTAACTTCCCCTATAATAGCTACAGGAACATCTATTTTATTTAATATTTCATCAACAGCATCAGCATTTACTGTTATAATATATCTACCATGTGATTCACTATAAATTAAATCTGATTCTTCCAAATCCTCAGAAGTTATAATTGAATCCAAATCTATTTCACAACCAATATTACCTTTCATAACCATTTCTGATAATGCAACAGCCAATCCACCATGAGATACATCATGAACAGCTGTAATATTTTTAGATGAATCTTCATCAAGTAATTTTAAAATAGTTTTACCATTAGCTAATTCATCTTCAATCCTTATTCTTGGAGCCATACCCTTTTCAATATTATGGATAGTCCTGTGATATTCAGAACCGGTTACCTCATCATAGGTAGTACCGATTAAAAGGATTTTATCACCAGAGTTTTTAAAGTCCATTGTCCTGATGTTTTCAATGTTTTCAACACCTATAACACCAACAGCAGGAGTAGGATTGATTTTAATACCTTCGGTTTCATTATAGAAACTTACATTTCCACTGATAACTGGAGCATTAAAATTCTCAGCTACAAGAGACATACCTTCAATTGTTCTTTTAAATTGCCACAAAATTTCCGGAGTTTCAGGATTTCCGAAATTAAGACAATCTACAACAGCATAAGGAGTTGCACCCATAGAAATTACATTACGAATAGCTTCAGCCACACAACCTGCACCACCGTCAAACGGAGATAATTTGGTGTGGATTGTATTTGCATCAGTTGTAAGTGCAATAGCAGTATCATCATCAATTCTTAAAACAGCTGCATCATCACCTGGTTTTACAACAGTTCTTACCTGAACTTCATGGTCATATTGTTTGTAAACCCATTGTTTAGAAGCAATATTAGGTGAAGATAAAAGTTCAAGTAATGATTGCCTAACTGGAGGATGTTCCACTTCAACTTTTGAGGTATCTTCAGCTATTTCTTTTAATTCACGATTAAGTGAAGGGGGATCCGCCAATAAGATAGTTGGCAAATCAGCTAAAGAAGAACCTTCATCATCAATTATCATATTATTTCCGTCAATAACTTCCCCTATAACTGCTGAAACAATTTCGTGTTTATCACAGATTTCCTGTGCTTTTTTAACATCTTTAGGATTAATTACAAAAACCATCCTTTCCTGAGATTCTGAAAGCATGATTTCATATGGAGTCATTCCAGTTTCCCTTAAAGGAATATTGCGCAAATCAACTCTTGCACCGTTATTTGATTCATCAACAAGCTCTGAAATACAGCAGGTCAATCCTCCACCACCTAAATCTTTAACTCCACTAACATTGATTTCGTCCAAAATTTCAAGTGAAGCTTCTAAAACTCTTTTTTTAGTAAATGGATCAGCTACCTGTACAGCAGGCCTGTCTTCTGTTTCACTATCTGAAGTTAACTCTTCTGATGCAAATGTTACACCATGAATTCCGTCACGGCCAGTTGTACCACCCATCAATAAAAAGACATCTCCAACATACGGAGCTTTTCCGCGAACAATTTTGTCTTTTTCAACAAGTCCCACACACATTACATTAACTAAAGGATTTGTTCTAAATGAATCATCAAATTCAACTTCACCTGCTACTGTTGGAACTCCTACCCTGTTACCATAGTCGGAAATTCCCTCTACAACATGTTCAAATAAATATTTTGATTTTTCATCATCTAAAGATCCAAAACGTAAAGAATCTAAAAGAGCTATTGGTCTTGCACCCATAGAAATAATATCTCTTAAAATTCCCCCGATTCCAGTACCTGCTCCTCCATAAGGCTCAATAGCTGAAGGATGGTTGTGACTTTCCATACCTACAGCCAAAGCATATTTATCAGTTACTGAAACTAAACCTGCATCATCTCCAGGACCTAAAATAATATTTTCACCTTCAGTAGGAAATGTGCCTAAAATTGGCCTACTACTTTTGTAAGAGCAATGTTCTGAAAACATTACATCTAACATCCCTTCTTCCAACTCATTCATTTTCCTGCCAAGGATTCCTTCAATATATTCCATTTCAGAATCTGTCAAAGTCATTTTAAACACCTATTGCACTAATCTTATAGAAATACAGACGTCTTCGCCTTCAATATCCCAATCTTTAGTATAAACATCCTCACCATCTAAACATTCTTTTCCATCAGAAGTAATTAAACTGCGTGCTCTGATTTCATTAACAATAAATTCAGATTGTGGGAGTATTAATTCTTTAAATTCACTAGAAGTACTTACAACAGCATCAATGTTAGCTTCTACATCTAAATCCAAATCTTTTCTCATGTCCTGAACTCTTCTAATAAGTTCACGAGCCATAGCTTCCTGTTTGATTTCAGTAGTTACATTAGTATTTACAAATACATTACCGAATTCAAATTCAGAACTTACAAAGTCATCAGGAAGCTCGGTATCAAATAATATATCACCATCATCTAATTCAAATGATTTTCCATCTGCTTCAACAGTGAATTTACCTGTATCATCCAATTCATTTTTAATTAAATTACCGTCAGCTTCTTCAAGATATTTTTTAACAATACCCATATCTCCTTTAAGTCTAGGACCTAAAGTCTTAAGATTAGGTTTTGCATTAAATGACAAGTTTTCAAACTCTGCAGCAGTCAATACTTCTTTAGTGTTTGATTGGTCTTTAATAATATCTTGCAACTCTTCAATAGCTTTAAGAACATCTTCATCTTGAGATACTATGGTAATATCAGATACAGGCCATCTAAGTTTATATCTGGCTATATCTCTTGCTCTTGCAGATGCTTCAATTACTTCCCTTACTACATCCATTTTTTGCTCTAAATCAGAATCTATTTTAGATTCATCATATCCCCAGTCAAGCATGTGAATACTTTCAGGAGCATTCTCATCTACTCCTTTAACTAAGTTTTCGTAGATTTCTTCACAGACATGAGGAGCTATCGGACATAAAACTGAAATCAGCTTGTAGATAGCTGTGTATAAACTGTAATATGCTCCGAGTTTATCCGGATCATCACTTTCTACCCATGTTCTTCCACGAATAAGCCTTACATACCAGCGGCTTAAATCTTCCAATATGAAGTTATTGATTTTTCTTGTAGCTTTATGGAATGATAATTTTTCTAAATCTTCACCAACTTCTTTTACTAAAGTATTGGCCCTTGATATAATCCAATTGTCTTCATCCCTTAAAATAATATCTTTTTCAGTTATTTTAGTTGGATTAAATTCATCTAAAGACATGTAAGTAGTTGAAAATACATATACATTCCATAAAATATTAAACATCTTATTTACGTTAAGCAATTCATCCCATACGAATTTTAAATCATCCCATGGTTTACTTGCCCATAATAAATAGAATCTTAATACATCAGCACCGTATTTTTCAATAACCTCTTCAGGAGAAACTACATTACCTAATGATTTACTCATTTTCTTACCGTGTTCATCCAAAACAAAACCATGCATCAATACTTTTTTATATGGCACTTGTCCCATTGAAATTACACCAGTACCTAATTGTGAGTAGAACCATCCTCTAGTCTGGTCATGGCCTTCTGTAATGAAGTCATACGGGAACCATTGATTGAATTTCTCCTGTTGTTGAGGATAATATAATGAAGCCCATCCAGCTACTCCTGAGTCAATCCAAACATCCAAAACATCCGGAATTCTTTTTACTTCAGAACCGCATTTATCACATTTCATTATGATTTCATCAACATATGGCCTGTGAACAAGCTCATCATCATCAACAGAAATGTCATTTAAAGCTTCATTTTTTAATTCCTCTACAGAACCTATTACTTTTAATTCACCACAATCAGGACATTCCCAAATAGGAATTGGAATACCCCAGTATCTTTGTCTTGAAATGGTCCAGTCTTTAGCATTGTCTACCCAGTCTCTGAATCTTCCCTGACCTGCCCATTGCGGTACCCATTCCACTTTGTCGATTTCATCAAGCATTTTTTGTTTAATGTCTGTTACTTTCAAGAACCACTGTTTGGTAGCTAAATATATAATAGGAGTTTTACATCTCCAGCATACTCCATATCTGTGTTCTATTGTTTCATTTCTATACATCAAACCGCTTTCTTGCAAATCAGCAATAATTCCGTCATTGGCAGCTTTACAGAATTCACCTGCATATTTTCCTGCATCATCAGTGAAATTACCGCTTTCATCAACAGGACAGAAAATCGGCAAATCATAAGCTTTACCTACTTCAAAATCGTCAGGACCATGTCCCGGTGCTGTATGTACAAATCCAGTACCTTCACCAAGCTCTACATGGTCTCCAGGTAAAATAGTGTGGACATTTTCATTTTTATCAAATTCATCATGTATTGAAACTTCTTTTTCCAACGGATAAATGTAGGATTTATGAAGTAAGCTTTCACCTTTAACAACTTTAACTATCTCATAGACAACTTCAGTTTCTTTTATGATTTTGTCTTCTTCATCTTCATTCTCAGCAGGTATTTTAGTTTTATGTACAATGGTAGCAGGACCTAAAACGGTTTCTACTAAGTTTTGAGCAAGAAGTAAAATTTCTCCGTCAATCTTAACAAGTGCATAATCAAATTCAGGATTTACACAGATAGCCAAGTTTGCAGGAAGTGTCCATGGAGTTGTTGTCCATACAAGGAAAAATTCGGGCAAATCATTGTCTTCCAATATTGGAGTTTTAACCGGGAATTTGACAAAAATTGAAGGGTCCACCTTTTCTTCATAATCAATTTCTGCGGCAGCCAATGCTGTTTCACAATGAGGACACCAGCTAATTACCCTTTTATCATTTACAAGTAAATTTTGTTCATTAGCTCTTTTTAAAGTCCACCATGAAGATTCCATGTATTTAGGATCCAAGGTCATGTATGGGTCTTCCCAGTCCATCCAAACTCCCAAATCATCAAATTCTTTTTCCATAGCTAATTTATTGTCTATTGCAAATTCCTTACATTTATCAACGAATTTAGCTATTCCAATGTTTTCTTCAATTTCCTGTTTGCTTTTGATGCCCATCAATTCTTCCACTTTGTGTTCAATCGGAAGACCGTGCATATCCCATCCAGCCTGTCTTCTTAAGCTAAATCCGTTCATGCTTTTATAACGCAAGTAGGAATCTTTAATAACTTTATTCCAAGCAGTTCCCAAGTGTATTTTACCACTACAATATGGAGGCCCATCTAAAAATGAATATTGGGGACCATTAGCTCTAAGTTTATTTACTTTAGAAAAAGTATCTCCTTCTATCCAGAAGTTTTGAATCTTCTTTTCTATTTTTTTATGATCATATGATTTATCTGCCTCTTTTATTGGCATGTTAATTCTCCCTATATTAATAAGAAATTAATTGATATATTGTGTTGAATAATTTAAAAAAAAATAAAAATCTCTAATAAATAGAGATTTAATTTAGTTGAAAAAACGAGAAAGGAAATTTAATACACAGTTATCAAACCATGATTAAATCACACCTGCAATCTAAAATGTTCTTGTTTTTCCTTGAACAACATTTTCTGTAATGATTGATATATCTTCAAGCCACCTGTCAACAATTTGTTCTACTTTTTTATCAACATCTTCAAGTTTGACACCGTCTTCCAAGATAACCTGAGTAGAAGCTGCTTTTGGCTGATCGATAGGTTTACCAATTTGGCTTAAAATCATAACATTCATCTGTTTGATTCCTTCAACATTTTCAACAACATCCTTAGCTATTTCATTAGATAAAATATTGTAAATTTTACCTACATGGTTAATAGGGTTTTTACCGGAACTAGCTTCCATGGACATTGGTCTGCACGGAGTAATTAATCCGTTAGCTCTGTTTCCTCTACCTACAGAACCGTCATCCCCCATTTCAGCAGAAGTACCAGTTACAGTTAAATAATAACCTGATTCATCAGTTGCATCATCATTGTCTGCAGTGTTAACGAATACTTCAACTTCCCTGTTGGTGTATTTGGTTGCAAGATCAGATACAATATCTTTTAATTCTTCACGAACAGCAATGTATTCTTCCCTGTTTGCAACAAATTTTGAAACCATTGCACATCCAATAGTTAAGGTAATTTTTTCTCCTTCTCTTAAACCCATAACTTTAATATCTTCACCAACAGCAGGATGTTTAGCTTTGAAAGGTTTTGAGTTTAATAATTCTTCAGTAGCTTTAACTAAAGTTTCAGTTTCTGAAAATGGAGCATAACCTACACCAAAAGAAGTATCATTTGAAGAAGGTGCACCTTCTCTTTTAAATACATCTACTAAATCTCCAGATCCGTGTCCTATTTTACATTCAACAACAGTATCCAATTCAACATCTAAATTAATGATAGTATCATCTAAAAAGTTTTTAGCTGCTTCAATAGCTACTCTGTCAAGAGGGAATTTAATTCCGTCATATTCTGAAACTCCCCTACCAGTTAATAATATATCGATAGGTTTTAAGATTTTACCTCCGCCGAATACAGGATTGGATTCACCAGCAGTAATTTGAACTTCGTCAGTATTATGGTGAAGAACTCCACCTAATTCATCCATATACATTTTACATAAAGCTTCACTTACAGTTTCACCAATACCATCACTAATACTGTCTGGGTGACCTATACCTTTTCTTTCAACGATTTCAATATCGATATCTTCAATATAAGTTTGATTTAATTCTTTTACAATTATGTTTCTCATTTTATCAACACATATCAGTTATTTATATTATATTTTTTTAGTTTAATTAATAAATAAATGTATGGGATTTTAACTTTCAAACTAAATTTCTTAAAACAAAAGCAATATTCCCCAATCAGATTCTAAAAACTTAAAAACAATAAAAACAAAAGCTAAGCTAATGAAAAAAGGAATTTACAATAAAACCACTAAAGAAAACATTAATATAAACCTTAAATATGCAGACACATATTTCAAACGCCTTAAAGGATTGATGTTTAAAAAAAATATTGATTATGGCTTAGTTTTTATTATAAAAGCTAAAAATAGATTTAGCTCAGGAATTCATACATCCTTTATGAAATTTAACATAGATGTGTACTTTTTAGATGAAAATTTAAAGATTTTTGATATTCAAACCCTAAAACCCTGGGAAAAATATACTCCTTTAAAAAAAGCAGATTACATAATTGAGTTTGAAGAAAATAAAATAAAAAATAAATTAAAAAAAGGAGATGAAATAGAATTCATCTAATAATCTTTTAAAAAGTCCAATAACTCATTAGGATTTTCAAATATTTCAATATCTCCAATACCAGTTAATTTTTTAGTATTTTCAATATCAATATCCCTCATATACATTGTTATGATTTTACCTTCAGATATTGCTCCATTTGGACATGCATCTTTACAAAGACCACATCCGATACATTTTAGCAAGTCAATTTCCTTGTGAGGAACAATAGCTTTCTGTTCACATATTAAAGATGCAACACACTCTTTGCAATCCTCACATTTAGAAACTTCCATTTTTGAAGGTAAAACTGTATCGATAGGACCCGGATGAATATCTACCGGAACTATAAGTGTTTTAACAGCCCCTTTACCAGCCTGCGCAACGGCATTTGTAACTAAAGTATCTGAAATACCATGCACAATCTTTGCAACTGTATTGGCAGTAGCAGGAGTCACAATCAGCAAATCATATTTACCAAGTGAAAGTCTTCCAGTAATTGGATAGCTAAATTTTTGAGTCCTATCAGTAGCTAATTCCCTATATTTTCCACCAGTTAAACTAACTACCCTACCATAAAGACCATACATTTTTAAAACATCTTCACCAGCACCAGATAAAAATATAGTTAATTCATGATCCTTAGCTAGTTTTTCAGCTACCTGAACAGACTCATTGAGTAAATGACCAGCTCCAGTAAATGCAAATCCTATTCTCATATTATCTAAAGTTTATGAAACCTGTAACCTTCATTTTGTGAGAATGAATAATGGACAGTAGTGTATTGGTCCATGAATTCACGTACTTCGTCTTTAATGTTTTCTTTATCAACAGCAACTCTTTTAATGAATTCAGCCACTTCATCCATTTCTTTTTCTTTTAATCCTCTTCTGGTAATTTCCTGAGTTCCTATTCTTAAACCAGACGGATTGTCACTATCATCTACATTGTCACCAGGAAGAAGGTTTTTGTTTAAAATAACATCATTATTAGCTAAATCATGCGCAATATCACTAGCACTTCTGATATTTGAAACATTAATAGCTAATTGGTGAGATTCTGTAAATCCTAATTCTTCACACAATACATCAAATCCACGTTCATATAAGCTTTGAGCTAATGCTTTAGAATTTTTAACAATTTGTTTAGCATAATCCTGTCCAAATTCCAACATTTCTGCAGAAGCAATTCCTAAACCAGCTAAGTGGTGAAGGTGGTGGTTACTTACAACACCTGGGAATACTGCATTGTCAATAACTTCTTTGTTTTCTTTGTGGGAAAGAATAATTCCTCCTTGTGGACCTGGGAATGATTTATGGGTACTTCCCATCACCAAATCTGCTCCTTCAGCTATTGGTTGTTGGAATTGGCCTCCAGCAATAAGTCCTAAAACATGTGCTGCATCATACATAATTTTTGCTCCAACTTCATCAGCTGCTTCACGAGCTTCTTTTACAGGATGAGGGAACAAGAATAAACTTCCTCCGAAAAGAACTATTTTTGGTTTTTCTTCGAGGATTTTTTTATTCATTGCATCGATGTCAATATTCATAATATCTTTATCGAAAGGATGACTTATGGTTTTTAAACCAGCTATTCCTGCAGCACTAACTTTAGCATGGCTAATGTGTCCTCCGTAAGGAACATCCAATGCCATTAATTTGTCACCATAATCAGAATAACCGAAAAATGCTGCTAAATTAGCAGTTACTCCAGAAATAGGTTGGACATTTGCATAGTCAACATTGAATAATTTTTTAGATAAGTCAATAACACGGTCTTCTATTTCATCAATATATTGACATCCTTCGTATAATCTTTCATGAGATTGTCCTTCTGCATATCTATGAGCTAAATCAGAAGCTACAGCCTCAGTTACATCTGAACTTGTAATATTTTCACTAGCAATGAGATTTATACTGTTTCTCATATAATTAGTGTGTTCTTTCATGATTCTTTCAAATTCTAAAACTTCATTTTGATAATCAGTCATTTACTACACCTAAGTATCCAATTAGTATTAAAAATTAACGATACACAGATATTTATGTTTATCTTATAATATAAGATTTTTGCAGCAAATATAAAAAATAATCCAAATGCAAATAATCAGATTATCAACATCCGACTAAACTAAGTAAAATAAGTCATTAAGTTTTAAAAATAGTCTAAAATTTTAAAAAAAAAAGAATTGGAGATAAAAATCTCCGCATCTATTTACCTACGTCTTCAAGAGCAGCACTGATTTGTGCCATAATTTGATCGGTTTTGAAGTGTTGTTGATCCATAGCTCCAGATGGACATGCACCTACACAGGTACCACATCCTTTACATAATGCAGCATTGATTTCTGCGTGAGCAGCATTGTCATCTCCAGTAATGGAAATAGCACCGTATGGACATAATTCAACACAAACTTCACAAGCACCACAAATTACATCGTCAGTACGTGCAATAATAGGTTCGATTTCTACTTGACCTTTAGCCATTGGGATAGCTGCCCTAGATGCTGCAGCTGAACCTTGTGCTACGGAGTCAGGAATATCTTTAGGACCTTGTGCTACACCAGCAATGTAAACACCATCAGTTAAGGTGTCAACAGGTCTGAGTTTAGGGTGAGCTTCCATATAGAATCCGTCGGAGGATTTGGAAACACCTAAAGTTTGTCTGAGTTCTTCTGAACCTTCAGGGTGTTCAAGACCAACACTTAAAACAACTAAGTCGTAAGTGTATTCAGTTACTTTACCGAGTAAAGTGTCTTCTGCTCTGATAGTTAAGGTTAAATCATCATTTTCGAAGATTTGAGCAGGTTTACCTCTGATAAATTCAATACCATATTTTTCTTGAGAGGTTTTGTAGAACTCTTCGTATCCTTTACCAAATGCACGAATATCCATGTAGTAACAGGTTACTTCGGTATCTGGTTCGTGGTCAATACATAATTGAGCGTTTTTCATGGAGTACATACAACATACTCTGGAACAATATGGTTTACCGATTTGTTCATCCCTAGAACCAACACAGTGGATGAATGCAACACGTTCAGGTTCTTTACCGTCAGATGGTTTTACAACATGTCCACCAGTAGGACCGGATGCGTTAATCATCCTTTCAATTTCCATACCGGTAATTACGTTGGAGTAACGTCCGTATCCATATTGGTAAATACCTGATGGGTCGAATGGATCGTAACCAGTAGCTGCGATAATAGTACCAACATCTAATTTAATTTCAGATGGTTGTTGATTGTGGTCAATAGCTCCACGTTCACAAGCTTGGTCACATAACATACATTCAATACAGTAATCTTTATCAATTGTTGCACATAATGGTACAGCTTGAGGGAATGGAATGTAAGCAGCTTTTACCATACCTACACCTTCATCGTAGTAGTTAGGTATTTCAATTGGACAAGCTTCTACACAAGATCCACATCCGGTACAATCTTCTTCGATTACGTATCTTGCTTTTTTACCTACAGTTACATGGAAGTTACCAATGTATCCGTCTACTTGTTTAACTTCTGCGTAGGTAATTAATTCGATGTTTTCATGTTTGGAAACGTCTACCATTTTAGGTGCTAAAATACACATTGAACAGTCAAGAGTTGGGAAAGTTTTATCTAATTGTCCCATCCTACCACCAATGGTAGGGTGTCTTTCGACCATGTAGGTTTTAAAGCCCATGTCACCTAAATCTAAAGCGGTTTGAATACCACATACTCCACCACCGATAACTAATGCTTTGTTATCTACTGCTACTTTAGTAGCTTCTAATGGTTCGAGTAATCTTGCTTTAGCAACAGCCATACGAGTTAAGTCTTTAGCTTTTTCGGTTGCTGCTTCAGGTTCGGACATGTGTACCCAAGAGTCTTGTTCCCTTAAGTTTGCAAATTCAAATAAAAATTTGTTTAAACCAGCTTCTTCTACACATCTACGGAAAGTAGGTTCGTGAAGACGAGGAGAACATGCAGCTACAACAACCCTGTTAAGGTTGTGTTCTTTAATATCTTCTTGAATCATTAATTGACCTGGGTCAGAACACATGTATTTGTAGTCTTTTGCAACTACAACATCAGGTAAATTACCTGCGTATTCTGCGACATCCGGACAGTCTACAACTCCACCAACGTTTACACCACAGTGACAGACGTAAACACCAATCCTTAATTCTTCATTATTATCTCTTTTTTCTTCTGCCATATTTAATTCACCTTGTACAAGTCGTGAAAATAATCTAATTATATTAATAAAAATCTAATGCAAAAAAAATATTATAATTTTTAGAAATTAATTAGATATTAAATATGTAGTAAACCCACATTAATAAAGATTTCTATAGAAATTGGTGAGTAAAGTTTATATACTATAAAAAAATAACATGTTTAAAATCATTGGTTAAGCTAAAAACCGATTCAAAACAGCTTTCTAAAAGCTATAAAATAATAACAATTATCCTTTAAGAAAAATAATAAATTTAGGCAAAGTTAAATTTTGAAATTTAAGGGTCATAACAGCAATATCAGCACATGCCGGGCAACTAATGAAATCAATAGCATTTACTAAAATATCAACTGCATGTTAATCCCAGCTAACAAAATAATATATACTTAAAATGCCGATACCCCATTTACTTAAAAAATCACTTCCTTTAAGAAAATATTTAGCACCAATCATTAAAAAAAATAAAAGAAAAGAACAGAAAAAAAACTGTTCAAAAATCAACATTTATAATAATGTCATTATGATTGGTAATGTTATTAATGAAATAACCGTATTTATTAAAATACAATCTGAAGTTAATTCATAATCTAATTTATAAGTAATAGCCAGTAATAAAGACAACATACCAGAAGGCATAGCTGCCTCAATAATTCCTACATCATGTTGTAAACCAGTAAGTCCTAAAAGTGATACAACAATCAAAGCAATTAATGGAAATACTCCTAATTTAACAATTGAAGTGAAAATAACCATAACTTTACTTCTGGCCAGACCTCCAAGTTCAATTGACAAACCAAGTGAAATCATAATTAAAGGAATAGCCCCATCAGCAAGATAATTAACTGTTTTATCTAAAACTGGACCAATAGGAATATTTAATAAATTAAATGAAATACCTAAAACAACAGCCCATAAAGGTGGGAACAATAAAATTTCCCTAAATGCTCTTTTAACAGTTCCTCCAAACTTAAGAACAAGAACAAAGGACAATAACAAGAACATACATGTTGTAGCTAAATCACAAAATATAGCTCTTAAAAATCCGGGATGGCCATAAACACCTAAATTGACAGGATATCCCATGAAAGCTGTATTGGCTATCATTACTGTTACTAAAACACTCCAAATTTTTTTATCATCATAATGAAGTCTTTTAAGAACAATATAAGATATAACACCTGAACCAATTGATGCTGTTAAAATAACAAACGGCAAAATTCCCAAAGTAGGTAACAGACTCATATCTGCAGAATAAAGTGCAGAAAAAATCATACAAGGCATAAGGATATACATTACAATCTTATTTAAGGGATCAATATCCTTTTCACTTAAAAAATCTATTCTTTTAAGGAAATAACCTAAACCAATCATTAAAACAATAGATATAATTGTAATTTCAATTGCATTCATATTAATACCTCGGAATATAAATATTGATTTAGATATTTATAAATGTTTGTTATAGCTAAAACAAAACATTATTAATTTTATTGAATTAAATAATAAAATGAGGATTAAAAAATGTTAGAAATATGTTAAAAATGCTGAAAATAAGTTCCTTACGAATAAAATCCATACCATTATTGTAGAACAGGAATTGGCTTTGCATAATTCAGCAAAGATTATAAAACATATTGGTTATAACGACTAATAAAAAATTAGAGACAAATCTAAAAAGCAGAAAATATTTTCAAATGTAAAAAAAGAGGGGGTTAAAAGGTATAATTAATCAACAATACCTTCTGTTTTAATTTTAAATACACATTCACCTTCAGGCAAATGAGGGCTGTCTACTAAACGAGCAATTCTTTTACCTGCTAAACCTTTTTTAAGCCAGATTCTATAAGTAGATGCATGTCCTAAAACATGTCCACCAATAGCTTTAGTAGGACTTCCAAAGAATGAATCAGGTTTAGCTTGAACTTGGTTTGTTATGAAAACAGCTACATTATAAGTATTGGCTATTTGTTGAAGTGCATGTAAATGTTGATTTAATTTTTGTTGTCTTACAGCTAAAGATTCCCTTCCAACATATTCTGCTCTGAAATGAGCCATTAAAGAATCAACAATAACCAATTTAATATTATTGCCTTGCTGGATAAGTTCATTAATTTTTTCAGCCATTAAGATTTGGTGAGAAGAATTAAATGCACGGGCTACATGGATTTTTTGTAATACTTCATCAATATCCAATTCAAAACCATTAGCTATTTGTTCAATCCTTTCTGGACGGAAAGTGTTTTCAGTGTCAATAAATACACATTCACCATCAAGTCCTCCTTTTTCAGGAGGCAGTTGTACAGTTACAGCCAATTCATGAGAAATTTGACTTTTACCAGAACCAAACTCCCCGAATACTTCAGTAATTGATTGAGTTTCAATTCCGCCACCAATTAAATCATTGAAACCTTCACTGCCAACAGAAATGTGACCTACATCTCTTCTTCTTTCAAGAACATCGTAAGCTGTTTCAAAGTCTATTTTTTCAGATTTACGGGCTGCTTCAATAACTTTTTCAGCTACACCTTCACCAATTTCTGCTTTAACAGATAATTCTTTAGGAGTTGCAGTAGCTAATCTCATCATATCTGCAAAACCCGCATCTCTTAATTTTTCCGCGGTTTTTTCACCAACACTTGGTAAATCTTCTAATTCCACCATAATAATCATGCCTCATTAATTTGTTTTATTTTAGTAATATTTGGATAAAATTCTCTTAGGATTGAGCCTAATTTCTTCATTATAATCGTCAAAACTAACATTAGTAATAACTTCAACAGTTAAACCATTCAAATCATCTATTCTACCTTCCATAGGTCCTAAATCAGAACCATTATCAGTGAGATTAATTATTTCTTCTTTTTTCATGTCAAGAAGTTCTTCAGCCAAATTATCAAAGAAAGTGATTGAAATTTCACCAGTCTCATCTTCAAGTCTAGCCGGAACCATTAAAAGATATCTAGGTTCATCGATAGGCTCTCCGCAGAAACTACAAACAAAATCATCTGATGACTGATCTACAGTATTTCCACAGCTAGGACATTTTGTAATTAATATCTTATTACCGAATACCTCTTTAAGAGTACCTGTTATACGAACATTCCTATCATCGTCCTCTAGAGCTTCAATGGTTTTAGGAACATAAATAGATTCTTTTAATTCATCATAAGTTGGCAAATCATCAATTTCGGATTCATCAGGTTCAAGAATAGAAGTGGACCTTGATACATTAATTTCCAAGCTATCGTTTCTAAATGAGATTTGAGGATCTTGGAATTTAATAGCATCTCCAACATTCCATTCTTTTTTAGCATTTTCATTCCATAAAGTAACATTAATAGAACCTGAATTATCAGCTATTTCTAAAGATTTGACATATCCCTTACTTCCATCAGTTCTATCAAATTCACGAACATCACTTGATTCAATTATTCTGCCTGTAACAATAATGCCTTCATCATCTTCTTCAACATCAGCTATTGATTTGTGGCTATAAAGCATTGTTTCAATAGTTTTAAAGGATGGGAGGAATCTTGCTTGGTCACTGTCTTCAGGTAATTCTATTACGCGTGCAGAACCTCCAATATTCAATTCAACTTCATACATTCCCAATCTAACTTTTGCATTTTCAATTTTGTATGCTCCGCCGGTTTTGTATTCCTGTTTAGCTTTCTGATCCCAAAATGTTAGGCCAACACGTCCTTCACCATCAGAGAATTTGGCTGAACGTGCATATCCCACACTACCGTCATCTCTTTGGAATTCGTTTATTTCACCAATAGCAAACATTCTTCCTATAACATCAACTTCAATTCCATCTTCATCAAATTCTTCAACTTCACTAAGTCTTTTAATTTGAGAAACTTTCTGTTTGATTTCATCAAAGATGTCCAATTCTTCATCAGATAAGTTTTCCGGATTTATTGAAAGCTGAGTGTTGAAATTTGTGTTAAGTGAATATCCGCTGTCTGTATAATCATCAAAACGAGCATCTGCACCAATAATTTTGACAATATCTCCTTTAGTTAACAAAATATCTGTATCCTTTCCCCATATTGTAGTTCTAATAGAACCTGTATCATCACTAACATCAAAGTTTCTTAATTTACCTTCAGACCCATCAGATTTTCTTGTAAATGTCCTGACATCCTGCAATTTAGAAATTACTCCTTTAATAGCTATATTATTTTGTTCTGTAATATCTCCAATTTTAATAAATTCCTGAGTGAATTTCGGAACATCAAAATCTCCTTTGATTATTCTTCCGTCCCAATGAGTTAATGATAATTCACCGTTCCTTTCTCTTACCTGTGCACCTAATATTTTTACAGAATCTCCTGCATCCAAACCCAATTCATCAATCAAATCAACATTTTTATTCCATAATGTGTAGGATATTTCTCCAGTTGCATCCTTTAGCTCAAGAGAAGTGACTTTTCCTTCTTTTCCATTTTTTTCATAAGTTCTTGGAGTTGGAATCCTTACTATTCTGGCAATAATATTTGCTTTAGTTTCAGGAACAAGATCTTCAATATCAGTTATCTTTTCCTCATATTCTGGGAATTTTGATAAATCTGCTTCTTTAAAATGAGTTATAGTTGATCTAGGTCTTAAATTAGCTTCATTATCTCCTCTATAACCTTCTTTTATATCAACATCAGTAATTTTAACAATGTTTCCTTCTTTAAAATTTTTAAGAAGTTTAATATTTTCTGTCCATAACACTACCCTAATATCACCAGTGCTATCCTTCAATTCCATATTGCAGACTTGTCCAGATTTGCCTTTACGTGTTTTAAAAGATTTCGGATTTGAGATACTCATAATCCTTCCAACAATAGCTGCTTGGGATCCCGGTTCCAAATCACCAATATCCAAAATTTCACCATTGGATTTTTGATCATCTTTACTAGCTCCAATTATATTGTTTACCACCTGTTCAGCAGCATAATAATCATCAACAAAACCTAAATCTTCGTTTTCTTTAGAAATATCATTTATTTTTGCTTGAAATTCTTCTATAGTCAGTTTATCTTTGACCTGTTCATATAATTCTAAAATTTCATTATCCATACCAAACCCCTCGTTAGAAAGTTAATTATTATTTTAAATTAAAATGTATATAAACTATTAGAGACAGCATTTGAAAAGTAATTTTTAAAATAATTATTAAAAAAATAGAATATAAATTTTAATAAACTACACAAAAGTTCAAATGTGCAAAATTCTAATATGCATTAGGATTTCTTTTTACAACTGTTTTAATCATTATAGCTAAGTCTAAACCCATATGCCAGTTTTCTACATACTCAATGTCAAATTCTATACGTTTTTTAATAGAAGTATTACCTCTACACCCATGAATTTGAGCCCATCCTGTCAATCCCGGCTTAACCTGATGTTTAACCATGTATTTTGGAATTTTTTCTTTAAATTCTTCAACAAAATATGGTCTTTCAGGTCTGGGACCAACAACACTCATATCTCCTTTTAAAACATTGAAAAATTGAGGCAATTCATCAATACTTGTTTTTCTGATAAAATTACCTACTCTGGTCTTCCTTGGATCATCTTTTGTTGTCCATTCTGATTTCTCTTCATTCGGATTTTGAACTTTCATACTTCTGAACTTGTACATCATAAATGGTTTTCCATGATATCCTATTCTTTCCTGCTTAAATATAATAGGACCGTTAGAAGTCAGTTTAATAGCTATTGCAGTAATCAGCATGATCGGAGACGTGATTATAATAGCTATAATAGATATTATGTAATCAGATAATGATTTTAAAAAATTATTAAATGCATCATCTAAGGGAACATAACGTATATTGATAATCGGAATATCTTCAATCATGTCTACTGATGGTTGTGCCGGGAAATACCTTATATAATCCGGAATAATCTCTGCTTTAATTCCCACCTTTTCACAGCTTTCCACAAGCTCATTGATTTTAAAATAATACTTTAACGGAATAGCCAGTACAACCCTATCAAAATTATTTTTCTCAAGAACTTCATCTAAGTCTTTAAAAGCACCTATGATTTTACTTCCTTCAATCTCCAGACCTACATGATTGCTTTTACCTAAAAATCCGCTGACAACAAACCCTAAATAGGGATTATTTCTAATTTTACGTGCAAAAGTATAAGCCAAATCATTATCCCCAACAATAAGAATATGCTTTAAGTTTTTGTTATTAGATCTAATCTCTTTTAAGAAGCTCCTAATGACAAATCTTTCAGTTATTCCAAAAACAGTAGCTATAATAGCTAAAAGGAATAGCATGATTCTTGAAAAGTTAGGTTCATTAACAATAAATAAAATAGCAACTAAAACAAAGAATGCAACAATGTTCACTTTTATAAGCTTAGTTGCTTCTGAAAAAATTGTTTTATGAGTTCTATAAGGTTTGTAAAGACCAAAAGAAAAGTACAATATCAAGTATGTAGGTATTACAGCAAATGTTAAAAAAAGAACATAGCTTTGTAAACCTAAATGGCCTCCAATCGGACCAAATAAAGTGGTTTTAAAACGTAACCACCATGCACAGAAAAGAGCTATAGTTACAACTAATGCATCCGCTAAAACCATAACTACATTTAATACTCTTTGATTCTGCTTAATCATATTTATCACAAAAATAGATTTAAGTATATCTTTAAATTTCTTATAATATTTAATTTTTCTTTTTAAAGAAATTTAAAATCAATTTTAAAATGCATAAACATACAATTCCCAAATAAACAATAAAATTGACAAAAAATGAAGTGCTGTTTGCATGATGTTTTTTATAATAAATATACATTGCCCTATAAAACTCATATATTAATTTAGACTTCTGTTTTTTACTGCTTGCTCCTTTAAAATGAGTTATTTTAGCCTCACCAAAGTAAAATATCTTCCAATTGTCCTGTTTAATCCTATAACATAAATCAATATCTTCACCATACATGAAAAATGTCTCATCCAATAATCCAACTGAATCCAAACATTTTTTACGTGCAAAAATAAATGCTCCAGTCAGGCAGTCGATTTCATAAATTCCATCATCAGGCAGATTATCCAAATTATAATTATCCTCTTTGCTATTTGTCGGAATGTGAAATAATCTGTAAAATGAATTTTTAACATTAGGAAAAGACCTTTTACATGCTTTATCCAAAGTTCCGTCAGCTAAAAGAACCCTGCAGCCACATGCTCCAACAAAAGGATTATTTTCCATGAAGTTATAAATCTTATCTAATGTATTTTCCCAAACAACAGTGTCTGAATTTAATAAAAGAAGATATTTCCCACCAGCTATCCTTAAACCCTGGTTATTACCTGCTGCAAACCCATTATTTTCTTTTGAAGAAATAAATTTAACTGAATCTTTAAAATAATCTTTTAAATTACTTAAACTATTATCCTCCGATGCATTATCAACTACTATTATTTCATAGCTAAAAGGATACTCATATTTCAATATGGAATTTATAGTATTCCTTGTCAGGTCAAATGTCTGATAATTTACAATTACAACTGAAAGATCCATAATTCTCAACTAATTTTATTTTTTTAAAAATTTAACAGCATTAACAATTAATTTCCATTCTATTTTAAAGTAGTTTTTGGTATTTTTTTTGCTGAATTTAACTTTATTGATTTTGTTTCTTGTTTTTAAACCTTCTTTAATGCCTTCCAGATATGTTTTGCCAAATCCTTTTTTAACAAAGAATAAATATTTAATTAAAAACCCTAAAAATAGAAATATGAAATTTAAAATCTTTTGAGGAATTGGAAAATTTTTATAAACCGTCCACACATTGTTTCTGGCAGCCAGTTTTACTTTAAACTTATTATATCTACTTCCGCTTGTTGCACTTCCAATATGATAAACTACAGAATCAGGACAGAATAGGTTTTTATATCCGTTGATTTTCGCCCTGTAGCTTAAATCAACATCTTCCATATATGCAAAGAAATTTTCATCAAAAAGACCTATTTTCTCTAAAATGGCCTTATTATACATAGCTGCCCCCGCACAACTTGAAAATATTTCATATACTTCATCATAATTTTCTGCAGGCTGATTTTCACCTGTCTTTTTAGTCCAGGCCAGAATATTGTATTCATCACCTGCATCATCTATCAATTTTTTATTATCAAACTGAACCATTTTAGAAGCAACTGAAAAAATACTATCATCTGAAGAAATTAAATCTATTAATGGTTTGATTCCGGATTCTTCAACCTGAGTGTCATTATTTAGAGAAAATATATATGGGTAGGAAGACTTTAAAATACCCTGATTTACTGCTTTTGCAAATCCTAAATTTTCAGCATTTCTAATTATGATAACCGGAAAATCTAAATTCCTTGAATAATCTTTTATAAACTCAATACTTTCGTCAGTTGATCCGTTATCTACCAAAATAACTTCACCAACAAAGTCTTTATTCCTATTTAAAGAATCGAAATATGTTTTTAGAAATTCTTTTCCGTTATAATTTGGAGTCACTACAGAAGCCTTCATAATAATCAGATAGTATTTTTAAATTTTTTCCACATTTTATAATATAATTTTGGATTTAATAAAAATAGCCTTATTTTAAACTTGAATTTAGAATCTCCCTTAAACTTAGACAATTTTGAAAATAAATCCAAATCATCCATTTTAGACATTACTTCATCAAAATCATAACCATGGTAAAAAAAATAATTCATGTTGCCAAAAATGGCTCTGGGAATTCTGCTTGTAATTACCAAGTCCGCTAATTCATTTTGTCCCCCTGATTTATAAAATTTTGAGAGATTTTCCAAAGTTTCAATGAAATTAAATCTTTTAAGACCTGATTTGCTTGTTGCTGAGTCGTTCCTTTGAATATAAAGATAAGTTATTTCTTCCCCGACAGCTACACTTTCACCATAGCTTAACGCTTTTAGGGCAAATTCGGTGTCTTCCCCGTAAACAGCCTTCGAATCAAACTTTAAATTATTGTCCTTAATTAAATCTGCTTTATAGATTAGCTGGCAAAAACTGAATTCAGGAATTATCATCTGAAGTTCCATTTTAATTAAGTCATGAGCAGATATTGGAACTTCCGGATAACTGATTGAATTGACTGTTGATTTTGAATCTTCTTTTGCCATTTGAGTTAATGTAAAATCTGTTTTTCCATTGTATAACTCAGAGAGATGATTTGTCAATACATAATCATCACTGTCAACAAATACCAGATAATCTCCCCTTGAAACTTCAATTCCATTATTTCTGGCTACACTTACACCGGAATTTCTTTGATGAACCAATTTATATGGAATGTCAGACTTACTTAATAGTTCCTGTGCAATATCCAAACTGTCGTCATCTGATCCGTCATCTACAACAATTATTTCATAATTCTCACTAAACTCCTGATTTATTATAGAAGATATGGAAGTCTGTATATAATCCTCACCATTATACACTGGAACAATTACACTTACTTTAATATTATCCATTTTCCCACCATCATTTAATAAGAAATCAACTACTCTTTTAGATGCTTCACCGTCAGTTGCATTAAATTGTGTTTTTCTAAACTCGGAAATTTTATTTTTATCGAAATCATTATTTTTAATTTCAGCTATCAGCTCATCAGTCGTATAAACAACAGGTCCCGGAACATTTTCTTTAAAATCAAAGTAAAATCCCCTATCTTCAGACATGTATGTATCATAATCATAAGTAAAAAAGATTATTGGTTTATCCAACAAAGTAAATTCAATCATTATTGATGAATAATCACTTATTAAAACATCAGAAATTAACAGAAGCTCCTGTTCATTTTTAAAATCACTGCAATCAACATATTCCTGATTAACTTCGATTTTATCTTTAAAAAACTTTTTAATCTTAGGATGGAGCCTTAACACCAAAATGTATTCGTCTCCCAACTCCCTATTGAATTTTTCCAAATCTAAAAAGTTAAAAACATTATTGTTCTCAGGATTATCCCTAAATGTAGGTGCATAAAGCACTATTTTTTTATTTTTAGCTATCGGATATTTGGAATCAAAATTATCCCTTAATTTATCCAAATTATGATTTTTAAAGTAATAATCCGCTCTTGGAAGACCTAAAGACTTGATTTTAGATTTATTTATCTGAAATGCTTCACTGTAATACTCTTCAATATTGTCTGAAGAAGTAATCAGATAATCAATATTCCGGCTGATTTTACCTAAAATATTTCTGGATTTATCATCACTTGACGCACCAAACTTTTTAAATGCTCCTGGAGCATGCCATAGCTGAATCACTTTTGTATCCTTTTTAAAATTCATGAAAGCCAATGGAAAAAAATTATCATTCAGAAATACATATCTGGAAGTAGCCAATCTTTTAAAACTGGAAAAAGATAATTTATCCTTATAAAAAAAGTTAAATTGGAAATCTCCTCTTTTTTCAAATTCCTTTTTAATATAATCCAAATTTCCCTTAAATGATTCGCTGGAATCTAAAATAAAGGATATTTGCTTATCATTAATTGAAAACTTTGTAAATAAATTAAAGAGTTTTCCATAAATTTTATGTTTAAGATACATACTTATACAAGCTCTAAATCTTTAATTTCATCTGCAGATGCTTTTTTAGCTGCTTCAATATATGCATCGCAGACATAATCCACATTACCGTCCATTATAACCTTACCTTTATCCAGCCAAATAGCTCTGGTACATAATTCCCTTATTTTGGCAGTTGAATGTGATACTAAAAGAACAGTAACTCCTGAACCCATCATAGATTTAAGTTTGTCCCCACTTTTCTTCTGGAATTTTACATCTCCAACAGATAGAATTTCGTCCAGAATCAATATATCCGGCTCGACAACAGTAGCTACTGAAAAGCCAAGTTTGGCATTCATACCGGAAGAATAATTCTTAATTGGAATTTCCATAAAGTCTCCAAGTTCTGAAAATTCAACAATTTCATCATATTTGCTTAATAGAAACTCCTTGGAATAACCCAATATTGCTCCGTTTAAAAATACGTTTTCTCTTCCACTGTAATTATGGTCAAAACCTGCACCAAGTTCCAGTAACGGAGCTATTTTTCCAGCAGTGTATACCTTACCTTGAGTTGGTTTAAATACCCCAGACAAGACTTTTAAAAGAGTACTTTTACCTGCACCATTGAATCCTATAATTCCTACCCTTTCACCTTTGTTAATGGTAAATGATAAATTATTAAGTGCTTTGAAGTTTGTTTTAGGCTTAAGTTCCCTTTTAGCCCATTTAATACAATATTCTTTTAGATTATCCACTTTTTCCTGAGGCATTTCAAATTCCATAGATACATTGTCAACTTCAATAGCTACTTCCTGATTTAATTTCTGAAATTCTTCATTATCCTCCAATTCAGAAGCCCAAACCCCGGAAGTTTCATCAAACATGTTAACTGGGCTTTCAAAGCCTTCAGGATGAACTTCAACATAAAAATTAGGAGTTGCACCATAATGTTTAGTATAAGCATTTATATGACTGGACCCTTCATGGGTAGCTTTAAGAATCAATCTCAATCCGGACATTCCTTTTCCGCGTGCTGAAGGAATCCAGATATAATTCTTTTCATCCAATACATCTTTAGCTACTTCAACGTCTTTTTCAGATAATTTATTAACCTTTTTAGGTTTGAAATAATATTTTACAAGTTCAAAACCTTCAGGAACATTGATTTTAACCTCCTGAGGTTCTTTTGAAATACCATTTACATTTCTGAAGTAAATAGAGTACCTTAATTCTTCACCTACTGCTATTTTTATAGGTTTTTCTTTTGTCGGGAAATAGTTGTTAGTTTCACCAGAAGTTATAAGATATCGTTTAACTTCAAAAACTAATTTAACACGAACATAATCAAAATAAAGTATTCCGTCATTTTCACTTGTGTTTTTAGGAAATTCTACTTTAACGGCAAAATCATTGTTGATGTCCTCACCTCTGATGTCATCGACAGTTATCTTTACAGATCTGTCTGCAGGATAAACATCTGCATGGACAAATGATTCCTTTTCAAATTCATTATCCCCTATGACTGCCTTAATCATTGGAGGATCCATTTTAATAGGATTTTCAGAAGAATCTTTATGAAAATCATGTTCTACAATAATTTCTGATACTTTGGCATCACCAGGAATATTAAAATCAAAATTGCCTGTGCATATAACCTGCGGAGCTTCATTTGATTTAACTACTGTAGAAGCCAATTCATCCCAATCATCGATTCTAACATTATTTAAATCAACCCATTCAGACTTATTGGAATTTTCTTCCTGAGTAATAACTTTTGGATATCTTACTTGAATAGTCAAACTAAAAAACCTCCTTATATATTAAGTACAAATTTATCCTGATACTTGAAGAATACATAAACACCAATGACAAGTGAAATTATTGAAGTTACAATTAAAAACACAAACGGCCAGGTATCTGGGAAAGTTCCGCCAAGTATAATGTTTCTGAAACACTCAACAGCAGAATATAAAGGATTTAATTTATATGCAAATAAGAACTGCTGAGGAATAATGTCAATCGGATAGAACAACGGAGTCATAAATGATAAAAGCATTACAAGAACACCATATAGATATTTAATATCTGTAAAGAATGTTGTAGCTGTTGCAAGGATTAAACCTACTCCCATTGTTAAAACCAATAAGAAAAACAATGGAATCGGTGAGTAAATCAATGCAAAATGGAACGGAGCACCGGTAAATATCATTACAGCAACCAATACCACCAAAGAGATTAAAAAGTTAATAAACTCTGAACAGACAATTCCAACAGCAAACATATATTTGGGAACATAAATCTTCTTAATAATCTCTGAATTTGCCTTAATAGAATCCATAGCTCCAGTAGTAGCATTAGCAAATAAATCAAATACCAATTTACCACTCAGCAAATAAACCGGGAAATTCTCAATTGTATTTGCAAATATTAAAGAGAAAACCATTGTTAAAACAATCATAGATAATAACGGATTTAAAAAACTCCAGAATAAACCTAAAGTAGAATCCTTATATTTTCCACTTATATCCCTTTTAATCAATTCAGTAAGTAGAAAAGTATACTTATTAAAATTTTGCACATACACATTGTTTTCAAACATGAACAGGAACTCTCTAAAATAAATTTTTTAAAACTGTTAATTATTTTTAATAAAAGAATTATAAAAAGATTGCTTATCCAAAAATTATTTAAACTTATTATCCCCACACATTAAACACGAAATTTATATTGTGTTTAAAATAATGAGTCAAATTAGCTTAAACAATCAATATTTTTATCGCAAACCAAAAAAGGACTTGATTTTATCCTTTCTGGCTCTTGATTTTTTAATTTTACATATTTCCTTAACTATTTTATCATAATCCTCTGCTAAAATAAGATCAATTAATGACATGTAACTTTTTTCATCAAATTCAGAACTTATAACCAGCTGTTTTTTAAGCAATGGATTAATAGCTACCACCAGCTCTCTTTTTTCTGCATCTGAAATATCACTAACTACCAAACTCGTTAACCAATAAACAAAATGTCTTTTAAAAATATTTGAAAAGAATTCTTCTTTATTTAGTTTATCCAATAGATTATCTACCTCAAAATAACCATGGACCATGCTTTCCAAGTATTTTTTATTTCTGATATGTATTGTTGATTTGTTTCCATCAACATCACGTATACTATAATTATAGCTATAAAAATCATCCAAATAAACTGTTTTTTTAGATTTTAGAAGTGCATAAACATAAACATACAAATCTTCAGCAAGCATCCCTTCCAAAAATCTAATATTGTTTTCAGCTAAGAAGTCTTTTTTAAACAATTTTGTCCAGATACTTGGGCCAATGTCAAATAACCTCAAATCATCTTTAAAAGTATTTACAACAACATTTTCCCCATCAAAAACAGTTTTTTCTTTAACTGTCTCCCTTTCATAAACTTTATAGTAGTTAGTAATTAAAAAATCAGCATTTTCCTTGCTTATTTCATTATACATTACTTCAAAAGCGTTTTCCACATAGCTGTCATCATGATCAGCAAATATAACATACTCACCGCCAGCCAAATCCAAACCCCTATTCCTGCCAGTTCCTGGAAAACCTGAATTCTCATCTAAAAAAATAACTGAAACATTCGGGTAGCTTTCATTGAAATTATTCAATAAATCCAAAGTATAATCATCAGTTGAAGCATCATCAACAAAAATAACCTCAATATCCTCAAAACCCAAACTCTGAGATTTAATTGAGTCTAAAAACTCA